>Ga0268357_100001_pt1:0-297500 | contig 1046397 bp, 820 predicted proteins | sample BioMet10_FD_192466 | JGI IMG/M metagenome (GOLD analysis project Ga0268357, IMG submission 192466) | Sewage microbial communities from Oakland, California, United States - Biofuel 10 (Illumina Assembly) | ecosystem: Engineered > Wastewater > Sewage > Unclassified | place: USA...
TGCTTACTCCATTTTAATAATCATTTTGATGGTAATATTATTTAGCCTTAGCCACCAAATATCCGGGTCTTATTCAGCCATTAATTTTATTTTGAGCTTGTCTTAGACTTAATCGGATATTGGGTATTAATTTAACCTCTATTGTGAATAATTATTTATTTAAACTTAGAAAATTCTTTGAGTTAAATCTAATGGAGTTAAATCTAATGGAGCTTGTCGAAGCCACCTGTGAAGGTTGCAGCCACGAGTCTTTTGAAGCTAGACCAGACGAAAACTGTCATTGCGCTACCGATTTATCGGGAGAAGCAATCTGTAATGCCTTTCTCGAAATTAGAATAAAGGTGAGTGATAAAAATGTTATCTTCTGGCCTTTCGTTTTATTGCAAGAATAATTAACCAAGTTAAGCTTGTAAATATTATATAAAATATCAGGCTAATGAACTCCATCCCTTTTTGCATGTATCTTTCCATAAACGTTAGACTGCGGGCAAGGGCATTAAACAAACAGGCTATGTAGTTTATATAGTTATTCATAGGGGAACAGATTTTATACAATATATTATTCCGGTGTGCAGAAATAATTAAACTAAAAATAATTAAGGAAGAAATTAAAAATGAAGTCGGCCGAACAACACTTAATCCGTAATCCGCAAAAAAGCCATATAGTGCTAAAATGATGCGTTGAACAAGATTTTCTGATTTATTAAGAAAACGATTCCAAGAACATTTTTTCATCGAAGGTTCATTTTTTATGTCCCTCAATTCCTCTTTATATTTCAGCATTTCATATTTATAGAATTTATTCGCTTCGATGTAATTGCCAACTTTATCGAAAGAATGCTTTATGAATCTGAAGGTTTCTCTGTTCGTCTTTGCAGAATAGATTTCAGTATTTAAAAAATTGGGAGTTTCTTTTAAGTTTATATTTCTTATATCTAATCCTGATTTAAACTTTGTATCGCGAAAATTCACAAAACCAAAAAAAGTTGCGTATAGAAATTCAGAGGTCTTTCCATCGGCAGAATCTCCAAACTCGCATTTTTGAAACCCGGCAAATTCGTAAAAAATGCTTTTCACTATTTTAAAGTCCCCGAAAGTTGTTTGAAAGCATTCAACAAGGCTGTTAAAGTTTGTATTATCGATAGAAAGAGCCTTTACAGTATTATATCTGAACTCAAATTTTCCTTTAATTTCAGAGTCCTTCAACAAGATTTCTGGAATATCATAATTATTTATTAAAAGCTTGTCTTCTATTTGGCAATTATTAATTTCTAATCTATCTATTTTGAGCTTATTAGAAATAGGTCCCTCATCTACAGTATCTGTGAAAATTTGCTTCTCTATTTTGATCCCTTCTATAGAGAGATCTTTTTGAAAAGTACAATTTGAAAAAAGTGAATGTGTGAGTACATTAGAATTATTAGGATCATTTGTCGCGAATACGGAGTTCGCGAATGAACATTCTTGATATAAAACGTTTCTAACATTATCAAGAATATTATAGTTGTATAATTCCCATTCCGTTTTGAAAATACATTCTTGAAAAAAAACTCTACTTTGACTTAATCTTAAAGTTCCCGAATAAAATTTACAATTATCAAAATGCACTTTCTCAAGTTTATTGAAAATATGTTCATAATTGAAAATCTCCGAATGTTCATCTTTTCGGAAAATAATGCCGAAAAGATGTAATGGATATTTCCCCAGTAAAGTTTTGAATGAATTTATGGAATTGGGATCTATTTGCTTGCCGATTAAATAATCGATTACATTTTCCTTATTACCTATATCTTCTATTTTAGCATAAAACTCGGCTATGTAGATTGCTACATGCAAAAAAAATTTTGAATAAAAATTAATATCAGAAGAAATCTTATTTAGATTATCTTTTTCGCAGTGTAAAATACACTTGTCAAAATTAGCATAATTGTCATTTGGGCAATTATTAAAAGAGCATTTAGTCATAATTCCCTCATTTTATTATAACCTTTATTAAAGTTACATTAAATAGATAATATTTGCAATTTGACAATTTTGATCTCCTTAGATCTCTCTGCGTATGCGTAGTCATTAGCTGGCCGTGTTTAAAGGAGGTAGTATGAAAAATATATGCCATACAGGAGGTAACTATCTTGATTGCAGTTAGTTTCTAATACTTTCACAATGTTTATTTAATCCGTTGCGTGAATCAATTAAAAAAGAAACTGACAAGCTTCTTTTAATCTTTTTAGGGCACATTAGATTTGTATAATGCAGAAGCGCTTCGAAAAACCGCACTATTACGGGCGTCCTGTAAATCCACGGTGCGCCGCTTTTTTCCCCTTCAGTTCCGGAGCTGGTTGTCTGTTTAATATGCGTATTACATATTTACGATTATCCGCGAATTATATAATATTTCATTTCTCTTTAACTGTTTGATATATTAAATTACTTTTTTCTTAATATATTTCTGGAGCAAGGATATATGGTAAACGGAAAAATCAAATGGGGCATATTGGGCACGGGACGAATAGCAAGATCGTTTGCAACAGCTCTCACATTTGTTGAAAACACTTCTCTTTACGCAATAGGTTCAAGACGTTTTGAAAAAGCAAAAGCCTTCTCGGCGGAATACCACGTACCTAAAGCGTACGGAAGCTATCAGGAAGTTGTTCAGGATAAAGAAGTGGACGCCATTTATGTGGCAACGCCGCACCATCTGCATTGCAGCAACACGCTGATGGCCCTTGAACATAATAAACATGTGCTTTGCGAAAAACCATTCGGCGTTAACGGCAGCGAAGTACGCAAAATGATTGACTGCGCCAAAGACAAAAACCTTTTTCTTATGGAAGCGATGTGGTCAAGGTTTCTGCCAAATATAATTAAAACCAAACAGCTAATTGATGCAGGAGAGATTGGCAAAATTAATTTGATGACTTCCGTTTTTTCGTTCCTTTCCTTAAACGGCCCCGAACACAGGCACTTTAACAAAGCGTTGTGCGGTGGTTCTTTGCTCGATATTGGCATTTACCCGGTATTCCTTTCCCTTTTCCTTTTTGGCAAACCGGATAAGGTTTCAGCCATCGCGCAAATTGGTAAAACCGGAGTTGATAATTCCTGCAGCTTTACATTCAATTATAAAGATGAATTCCTTTCAGTAATGCATTCATCCTATATGGCTAACGCGGAAGTTGTAAGCGAAATTCACGGAGAGAAAGGAAAAATTATTTTACCGGACAGATGGTTCAATCCGGTTAACATTAAACTTGTTAAAAACAACGGGCAGGAAACTCCTTTTGAGCTTAATTTTATTGGCAACGGATATAATTACGAAGCAGCCGAAGCGGTTAATTGTATTTTGGAAAACAAATGCCAAAGTAAACTTATGGATTGGAATTTCAGTCTGATGTTGATAGATACTCTTGACGCCATAAGAAAAGAATGCGGACTATCATACCCCGATCACGATTCATGAATTTGATATTAGAAATTGTAACCTTCAACGCAGGTACATTTCAGTTCCCGCGTTGAAGGAAAAAGCTTTTAATCTGAAAGAACCTTATCAAGATCAAGCAAAATTATTAGCCTGTCATCCAGTTTTGCTACAGAGACAATGTACGACGAATCAATCTGCATAGCCATGGCCGGAGGCGGCTCTGTTATATTGCGGGGAATTCTTAATACTTCGTTTACTTTATCAACTATAAAGCCGATTGTTTTCCCTTCAAGTTCAACTACAATAATTCTGGTTTCCCTGCTTTCTTTCACTACCGGAAGCCCCATTCTGGAGCGTAAGCACACTATGGGTATAACCGTACCACGTAAATTTATTACGCCATTTACGTAACTTGGCGAATTGGGAACCTGAGTGATATTTACCATCCTGTTAATTTCCTTAACTTTCAGGATATCAACACCATATTGCTCTTCCCCAATATTAAAACTCACAAGCTGAATAATATCGCTTAATTCTGAATTATCATTGTTAGTATCCATGTTTTTCCTCTGTTCAACAATAATTAATTTAAGCCGTCTTATTTAAAAGACGGCTTTTAAATATATTATTTTATACTGATAATTGTGAATGTTTATGTAGATTCAACGAATTATTTGTTTTATTAACCGTATGCGTTCCGGTATTTGATACTGTAAACTGGTTTACCAAATCCTCAAGACTCAAAGTTAACCGGCTCAAATCTTCGGCAGCGCGGGCAATTTGCTGCGTACCCGCGGCGCTTTGCTGAGTGACGCTGCTTATAGCTTCAATACTCTTGCTTATTTCTTCCGCTGCTGAAGATTGCTCTTCGCTTGCGGCGGCCACTTGCGAAACTATATCCACTACCTTCTGCGAACCGTCCACTATTTCTTTTAAAGCCATGCCGGCTTTTTGCGCCAATGTTTTCCCTTTTTCAACCTGTGTGGTTCCCTCTTCCATGGAATCCACAGCTTCACCGGTATCTTTTTGAATCTGCCGTATCATCGAAGCTATTTCTTTTGTCGCTTTGGTAGTGCGTTCGGCAAGCTTACGTACTTCATCGGCAACAACCGCAAATCCTCTTCCCTGTTCACCGGCGCGCGCAGCCTCAATTGCGGCGTTGAGAGCAAGCAGATTTGTCTGGTCTGCAATGTCGTCAATCACCTGAACAATTTCGCCAATCTGATCGCTGCTCTTTCCCAGAGCCTGAACAGTACCGGCGCTCTTCTTAACTACTTCAGCAATTTTGTTCATACCTTCAATAGTTTCGTTAACCACGCTTCCGCCATCAAGAGCTTTTTTACCCGCTTCCTTCGCGGTTTCGGCGGCGATAGAAACGTTTTTCGTATTTTCGAGAATTGTTCTTGTCATTTCTTCAACGCTGCTTGCAACTTCGGAGGTTTGATTTGTCTGTTCGTTGGCGCCTGCGGCCATTTCTTCCGTGCTGGAAGATATTTGATTACTGGCGCTCGCGGTAGCTTCAACAGCTTCCCTTACATTACCCAGGGCAGTGTTCAACGATTCTCCTACGGCGTTAATACTGTTTTTTATAAGCTGGTGATCGCCCTTATAATCGCTTGTAATGCGTATGGTCATATCGCCCGCCCCCATTTTTTCGAGTACGGCAACGCCTTCGTTTATAGGCGCCATAATCGCATCAAGAGTATTGTTTATACCGCTGATGATTTCTTTATATTTTCCCACATGCTTATCAACATCGGCCCTGATTTTCAATTTACCTTCTACCGCGTTTTCGGATAATGATATAGTATCTTCAATTACATTTGCCAAAGATACTTTAACTTTTTCCAGATTATTATTTATCTTTGTAAACTGTTCCTTAACCTCAACAGTATATTCGTCCGATTCCTTAATCTGTAAATTAAGGTCTACATCCCCTTTGGCAAGTAACGCCAGATTGGCGGCCATTCTTTCAACTTCGGCTTTTGTATAATCGCTTGCTTTTATCATCGAAGTTAAATCCTGAACTATTTCAACGTAACCGACTTTTTCACCTTTTTTATCTGTAATAAAAGAAGTATCCTGTTTACAGCTCATGCCGCACCAATCGAAGTAGCTTTCGCCAACGCCTTTATGCAATTGTTTAATACCGCAGGAATCGGTATTGCAAATATTTGCTCCCGCGGAACTACACGGCATTCCAACAGCTTCAGCCCGGTTCTTTGTAATTTTCTGATCTACCATCAGCTTCTCAAACGCTTTATTCAGAAATACCCATTTCATGTTCATGTCTATCACATGAATCGGGAAAGGAACGGCATCTATTATTGATTCATACCATTTGCTTTTGTCCACTACGGTATCAAGTGTTGAGTTGATTCCCTGCATAATTTCCTTGTAATCGCCGGAGTGTTTTGTCACATCGGCTCTTACATCAAAGTTTCCTTCAACTGCCGAGTTCGATAGCATTATTGAATCGTTTATCAACAAGCGTATTGCGTCAAAACATGTATTAAGGTTTACTTTAATATCGTTGAAATCGCCTTTGTATTCAGCTGTAATATTTTCGGGAATATTACCTTTTGCAATATTGTTAATATTAGCGCCCATAAACTCTATCTGGCCGCAAAGAGCGTCTAATATTGTATTTAATTCTTCCATCATCACATTCCAATCGCCGGAAAGAACATTTAACCGGGCTCTGTCAGCCAGATTTCCTACGGTAACATTTTTTGCTATTCTGCCAAACCCAACCAATAGAGAACTGGAGGTATTGATAAGATCATTGATACTTGATTTAAGATCATTAAAATCTCCCTTATAATCTTCTTTTATCGGTTCAGGAATTTCGCCTTTTGCAATTTTTGCAACCACTTCCGATGAAGCGGCAATAGGAGTAATAAAAGCTACCAAAGTATCGTTAATACCATGTATTACTTTTCTGAAATCGCCAAAGTGTTTTGTTTCATCCGCGCGTATGGAAAACTTACCTTCAAGAGCGCCCTTGGCAAGCAATCCGGTATCTTCAATTAAAGCGTTAATTGCGTCAATACATACGTTAACATTGTTTTTAATTTCATTAAAATCGCCGTTATAGTTATCTGTAATTTTTGCCGGCAAATCGCCTTTGCTTATTCTGTCTATATATTCAGCGGCAATATTTAATGGACTAATAATTTCGTCAAGCGCCTTGTTCAGTCCGGAAATAATATCTTTAAATCCGCCATTAAACTTATCGGAATTACCGCGTATTGAAAGCTGACCTTTTGCGGCCGAATCAACAACTTTACTAATTTCAACATTCATTGCAACAACAGTTTCCGTAACATTTTCAACCGCGGCAATACTTGACTGAGTTTTTTCAATCATGCCGTTCAATGTTTTGGCAAGTACGCCGGTCTCATCTTCAGTATCAATATTCAGTTTAGAAGTGCCTGTCAGTATTTTAATATCAAGCTTACCGTTGGCAAACTCCCTGGCTCCGTTTTGCAGGTTGTTAAGACAAATGTTATTTAAAGATAGAAGTCTTTCAATAACCTGGTTAATAGGATTGCTTATTTTACGCGCTATCCAAATTGCCAAAAAGAGCCCTAATAAAATACAAACGGTCAGGAGAACATAAGAAATGATTTCAGTCTTTTCGTAAATACTAACCGCTAACGAAGCTTCTGCCGTAGCTCCTTTCTGATTAAGAGCTATATCATTTTCAACATCAGTGGAAATAACGCGGTAAGCTGTTCTTGAGTCACCGCTTAACAAATCGGCAGCAGTATTAGTTTTATTCTCCTTTACCAGATTTGTAATTTTCTCACTAATAGCGAAATAACTTTCCATGTGCGAATTCATATCGTTATATATATTTCTCTCTTCATCGGAAGAAATTAGTTTTGCATATTGCTCTAAAGCTTTTTGTATTCCTTCTTTGTTTACTACTTGCTCCTGGATAAACTTTTCTTTTCCTTCCGCATTATAGGCTAAGGCAAGCTGCAATTCCGTGCGCCTGAATTTATTAAGCTTTTCATTCAAATTCCCCAGCGATACCACGCTTGGCAGCCAGTTATCTCTAACATTCCCGGAGCATTCGTTGATTTTACCCAACTCGTGAACTGAATATAGCCCCAGTATTGCCATAAGGACTAATACAACGCAAAAAGATAAAATTAACTTCTGCGCAATTTTCATGTTATCGAACCATCTCATTTTTACCTCCGTATTTTTAAACATGGTTTTTATTGATATATTTATATATTGATGTATTGATATATCACAATATATTTCATTGACATTTCAGTATTTAGTTTCGGCACGACATGCACAATGCCAGATATGGATACACTTCCCCACCATTTTGGAAGATGTTAAGTGTGTTACACCTAACTAACCGTAATTTATTGACTGAGCCAATTACTTTTTATTTTCAACCTATAAATACACACGACCAATTATTACCATATAAGGTCTCTATACAGTTAGTATATTTTTTACAAAAAGTAACTGCCCCTGTTAAATAATCGTAATATTTACTACAAAGTTTAATTTTATATTATCAACTTGTTAGCAGAGTACCCTCAGTTGTTGCCTCATCAACCGGCTACGCTCATGTTCCGAGCGCTTGTTTTTAACCAGCGAAATAACTATTATTAAACAATTAAATACCAATAAATTATTAATTCATTGGTTACTCCTTTCTTAACAGGAACCAATTAATAAATATCTTGTTTTAATAGCATGAGCTTAATAATGAAATGTTTAAAAACATTAATGGCCTTAACAACTCTCCTTTTTATAATAATTACTTTCAATACATCCGCACAATTTAGAGATGATAAAATTCTTTATATTACTGTTCAAAACGATAAAGATACTTTGTTAGCCGGAAGCCAAATGGCATTTTCAGTTAAAATACATCTTAAAGACGGATGGCATATAAACTCTGCCAAACCTATTGATGAGTTTTCTGTACCAACAACATTGAACATAAATTCATCGGTTAATGTGGATACCGCCAATATTGTTTACCCAGAGGCCATTACAATAAAAAATGCAATGGATGATACTCTAATTCCCGTATATTCCAATTTGAGCGAAATAAAAGGTTTCCTGAAAATTCCCGCAGAAGCGGAAGCGGGAAAAGTCAAAGTAAATTTCGAGCTGCAATATCAGGCTTGCAATAATCAGACATGCCTTGCACCTGACAAGGAAGTAATAGAAAAAGAATTTGTAATAATAAAAAGCCGTATAAAATAAAATTTAAATAAAAGAGGAATCCATGAAAAAAGCAGGAGTTTTACTAACGGTATTTTTTCTTCTTGGTTTAATATCTCAATTCTCATATTCGCAAAACAGGGCAATTAAATTCGAAGAAGGTCCCTGGAAAGAAATAGTTGCCAAAGCGAAGACACAAAACAAGCTTATTTTTATTGACGCTTATTCAACCCGGTGCAGACCTTGCAAGTATCTCGCATCCCGCGTTTTCACTAATGATTCGGCAGCCGATTTCTATAACGACAATTTTATTAATGCCCATTTTGATATGGAAAAAGGAGAAGGCCTTACTATCCGCTCAAAATACGATGTAAAAGCCTTCCCGACTCTTATGTTTATAGACGGTAACGAACAACTGGTTCATAAAGGCGTTGGAGCAATGGGTGCTACAGCTCTCATTAAGCTTGGTAAAAACGCTTTAAACCCGGAAGAGCAATTAATTACTTATAATAAAAAATATGACTCGGGAAACAGAGACCCTGAATTTGTTGTAAAATACTTAAAAGTTTTGCGGGACAGTTATTCAGATTATCACAAAGTTGTTGATGAGTATTTGCTTACTATAAGAGAAGATAAACTCATAGACAAAAATAATTGGGAAATAATTAAGAATTATCAACATGATATTAATTCAAGAGAGATAAAACTATTAATAAAGAACAAGAAACAGTTTGCTGAAGCATTTTCCGAAAAAGAAGTTGATAATAAAATACAAACTGCTTTTGATAATGAATTCAGCAAAGAACTCCAGGATAATAAATTCAGTAAGGCGGTCTTCGATTCGCTGAAGAACGAAGTAATTATGTCAGGTTATGATAAAGCTAATGAAGTCATCATAGAGGAAGACTTTTCCTATTATGCAATTATGAAAGATATGGAAAAATTTGTACCTGCCGCTCGAAAATACTTTGAAATGCCGGAAGTCAATCCGTACAAGTATGACGAAGCAGCATGGACAGTTTTTGAAAATTCCGATAAAAAAGAAGACCTGCTGTTAGCTTCCCAATGGGCTAAGAAAGGACTGGAAATAATCCAAAAACCCGCTGTTTACGATACTTACGCGAACCTGCAATTTAAATTAGGCAATAAGGAAGAAGCTATTAAATACGAAGAACAGGCTCTTATAATCGCAAAACAAAACGGAGACAGCGGAGAAGAATTGCAGAAAACTCTCGATAAAATGAAGAAATAAAGTTTATAAATAAAAGTTTATGAGAGTGTAAAAAATTTGTGTAAATGGAATTAAAACATATCACGAAGTGCCGAACGGAGTGATCTGTTTTTTGTAAAAAATATTCGCCGACAATTATTTATATTTATAAATTCTGTTGCACGGAGTATTTACATCAGGAAACTATCGGGAATCCGGAAGATAGAAGTATCGATACATAAGTCAAATGGATGTCAACCCGGAATTATAACGGCTGCCCTTTTGAGACAGCCGCTTACTTTCAGGCTTTGAACAAATCCATAAAATATTTGATAGTGGTTTTTAAACCTTCCATTAAATCGTACTTGGGCTCAAACCCCAATACTTTTTTTGTATTTTCAATTGAAGCAAGGCTGTGTTTAATATCGCCCGCGCGCTCCGGTTCATAAATAACTTTGCTTGAACTGCCAGTAAGCTCCATTACGGTTTTAACAAGAGTATTAATTGAAATTGCCTGGCCCGTAGCCACATTAAAAACACCTGTAACCTCAGGTTTGGTGGCGGCAAGAATATTTGCCTGAACGACATCCTTTACGTATACAAAATCTCTTGTTTGTTCTCCATCGCCGTAAATTGTGATAGGTTCGTTTTTAAGCGCTTTGGCAACAAAGATAGGAATAGCCGCCGCATATTGACTTTTGGGATCCTGGCGGGGGCCAAATACATTAAAGTTGCGTAAAGATACTGTTTTAACTCCAAAACTTTCGCAATACATTTGCAGATAAAACTCACCGTCAAGTTTTGTTATTCCGTATGGCGATTTTGGCCTTGGAAGCATATCGGTTGTTTTAGGAGATTCCGGATTATCTCCATATATTGCCGCCGAGCTCATATGTATTACTTTTTTTACATTATGCGCTTTTGCGCCTTCAAGTATATTGAGGAGCCCTTTTACATTTATATCCACACATTCGTATGGGTTATTGACTGATTCCGGCACCGAGATCATAGCCGCAAGATGATGAACGTATTGGGCGTCATTCAAAACACTGAATACAAAATACTTATCTGTAATGCTGCCTTCGTGCAAAATAACGTTTTTTAAATCTGCAATGTTTTTTTTATATCCCGAACGGAAATTATCTATGACGTGTACTTCGGCATCGTTTTGGGACCAGTATTCGGCAATGTGACTGCCAATAAAACCCGCTCCGCCTGTTATAACTATTTTTAGTTTACTCAAAATTTACTCCCATTTTATCAACAAAATAAGATAGAACAATTTGCATTATTAACAGGAAAAAAGCAGGGCAATTTATGCTGTACCATCAAAAACTGTCCGGAATAAAAAACTCTTATAGAGGGGAAAAACATCTGGACAACAGATGAGCATGGTATTCATTTAATAATTCTCTGTGGAAAATAGAGTTCGGCGCACACAGCAGTCGTGGAGATATTAACAAACAATTTCTCCCGAACAACAAACCCGTTAATCATATTAAATATGCTCTCGCATAATTCACACAACAGGTTAATTCATACAATCGGCAAATGGAAATTGTTATATGAACTCTGTTAATTATTCATCCTGAGAGATGTAACTAAACTTATTAGCACGATATTTTTCCGTCAACAACCGGTGTGACACAAATCAACGGTCTGTCCGGAAGCTCGAATTTTTCAAATATTTCTTCGAACAGTTGATACTGCATACCGTGTTTTTCGAGCGAGGAAAATTTGCGGTAGCGCATAAACTCATTTTTATTATTTTTAGGAGCTTCAAAATGGAAAGCCGAAGCATAATCTTCCTTTGCGCGGGATTTTAAGAAGGCTATTTTGTTATCGTCTCCCCCTTCCATTTCGTAACAAGCGGCTCTGAATTCAACCACATAATCATCATTTATTACAAGCCAGATATTCGCTAATTTTTCAAACAATTAAAAAGTCCTGTTTATTTATTACAATTAATCTTATTTTTATTTAATTAAAATATTACTGCAAAATATATAAATATAATAATAAATAAAGTATTATTTAGTTAAAAATTAATAACAGGATATAAAATGCAAATAGAGCGTTCCGCAGGAGTGTTGCTGCATCCGACCTCCTTACCTGGCCGGTACGGAATAGGTGATTTAGGTAACGAAGCATATAATTTTGTTAATTTTCTTGAGGCTGCCGGGCAAAAACTATGGCAGGTATTTCCACTTGGCCCAACCGGTTACGGCGATTCGCCATATCAATGCTTTTCCGCATTTGCAGGCAATCCGCTTTTAATAAGTCCGCAAAAATTGGCTGAAGAAGGTTTGTTAACCATAGAGAATATGGAAAATGTTCCGCATTTTGATCCGGTAAAAATAGATTTCGGTCCGCTCATTCAATACAAAACCATGCTGCTAAAAACAGCTTACGAGAATTTTAAAAAGAAAAAAGACATTAAAATTATTGCCGAACTTGGCAATTTTGAAGAAGAAAACCTCGATTGGCTTGAAGATTATGCTTTGTTTATGGCCGTTAAAGAAGCTCATGGCGGTGTGCAATGGACAAAGTGGGATAAGGGCATTTTGCTTAGAGAACCAAAAGCCATTGAAGAATGGAAAAATAAACTTAACGACCAGGTTATGTATCAGAAGTTTATTCAATTCTATTTCTTTAAGCAATGGAAAGAGCTAAAAGATTATGCCGCGTCAAAAGGCATTAAAATAATTGGCGATTTACCGATATTTGTTGCTTACGACAGCGCTGATGTTTGGGCTAACAAAAATCTGTTTACCGTAGATGGCGAAGGCAACCTTGAAAAAGTAGCCGGTGTTCCGCCTGACTATTTCAGCGAAACGGGACAGCTTTGGGGCAATCCGCTTTACCGCTGGGATGAAATGGAAAAAGACGACTTCCTTTGGTGGCGTAAAAGAATTTCGAGTCTGTTGAAAATTGTTGATATTGTGCGCATTGACCATTTTAGAGGCTTTGACGCTTACTGGGAAATTCCCGCCGATGCGCCAACGGCTCAGACAGGCAGATGGGTTAAAGCTCCGGGCGATAAGTTTTTTACAACCGTACAAAAATATCTCGGTGAAGTTCCTATTATTGCCGAAGACCTTGGCGTTATTACCAAAGGCGTTGAACAGCTTAGGGATAAATTTGATTTTCCCGGAATTAAAATACTGCAATTCGCGTTCGGCAAGGATATGGAAAAGAAATTTTTGCCTCATAATTATACACGCAATTGTGTTGTACATACCGGCTCGCACGATAACGATACTACGCGCGGATATTTCGAAAGAGTTAAAGATGACGGCAGCGATATTTACGAGTTTACGCAACAGTATCTTAATTATTCAGGCGAAGATATTTGCGGTGAATTGATACGGCTTGCTTATAGTTCTGTTGCCAATATTGTTGTAATACCAATGCAGGATGTATTGAACCTTGATAACGAATCAAGGATGAATTACCCCGGCAGACTTGGAGGCAACTGGACGTGGCGATTTACCTGGTCTCAGGTTGAAAGAGAAATTGCGGGTAAATATAAATACATGACCGAGCTGTACGAAAGACCTCCTTTGCCTAAAAAAGAAGTAGAGGAAGTTGCATAAAAGTGTTTGTTAAAAAGCATTACATAAACCTTGTTGCGCTGTTTTTATTGGGGTTAATAAGCTCTTTGTTCTTAATGAAATACGCGGCAAGGGTTACTGTTATGCCTGCTGTTTTTAGCGGTGTGTTTTTTCTTTTATTTGTTTTTTTTGCTTCTACTTTGGCAAAAATAAACTTCAAGAATAATAATTTATTTAGTCCCAAAATTATTACAACGCTGTTTGTTATTGCTGTTGTTGTAATGATTTTGGGCTATAATTATATATCCGCCGAAACAAGAGTAGGCCGGTATATAGCAATTAAAAGCTGGCTCGATAATTTCAGATACGGATTTTATCCGTATGACAGCAAGGCCAATCCTTCCGGTTTCCCTTTCCTGTTTTTTCTTGGTTCTCCGTTTTACCTTTTGGGCGACGTCGGTTATTTCAACATATTTGGATTCGCGCTTTTAGGCATATTGGTTCATAAGTTTTCCAAAACTCAAAAAGAGCTATTTGTATGTTCGTTACTTTTATTTGTAATGCCGCCTGTTTATTACGAATACCTTGTGAGAAGCGAACTGCTGACCAATATGACGTTGTTTATTGCACTCTGTTATATAGCATTTAAATACGTTGATTCTGAAAAGGCCGATGTTAAGTTTTACTCTGTTTCTGTCTTATTCGGGCTGTTGCTTTCAACGCGGTTAATAGTATTCGCGGTGTTTTTCCTTTTTCTGCTGTTCTTTTTCCGTTCGAACATAGTAAAAGGCTTTTTATTCGGAGCCGTTTCCGTTGCCGTTTTTGTTTTGTCTTTAATTCCGTTTATTGTTTGGAATCCTGAGTATTTTGTAACCAAAGGGCCTTTTTCAATACAGTTTCTGTATCTTCCTGTGTGGGTTATTGTTGTTGCTCCTTTTGTATTGCTTTATATCGGCTGGATGCTGCGCGATGTAAGAGAGCTAATGTTCGCTTCCGGAGTGATGATTTTTATTTTGGTAACAATTTCGCTACTTATGCGGGTTATGCAGGACGGATTTTACAATTGTATTGTTGGAAGCTATTACGATATATCCTATTACTGCATGTGCATACCTTTTCTTTTACTTTCACTGCACGAATATGATGTAGACTACCATTTAGGAAAACGGTTGACTGATTAAAACTGAAAAGAATTTCAGCCTTCAATTAAATCATTTGAAAATTGTAAAGCTTTCAACGTCTCTTCTTACGCTGACCGGTTTTGGGTAATTTTTAATATAACCAATACGCGCAACAAACTGAATACTACCATTTAAATTTAAATATGTGTTCGCGTCCTTTTCGAACGGTTGTTCTTCAATCATCTGGTTCATTGGGTGAAAACCGAGATTTAGTCTGCGGCACTTTATATTGGTTCTGTCATACAATCGGCCGGTATTAATTAAATCGGAAATATCGTTGCCGGGTTGAGTTATTAAAATCCAGCCGCCGCAGTTTTCTGCCTGCGCGCGTGCCCGTTCAATACCGCTGTTTACAAATGATTCTTTCTTAGACGACTCCGGTGAATAAAATGAACGCACAAAAAGGCCTCCAATTCCGGTAATTTCCATTCCCGCCGTTGTCAGCCCGTCCTTGTGCTTTTCAACATCACTGTTCGAAAATCTTATCCACTTTGCCAGTTCATCCTGAGCATCCTTATTAATGGCTTGCTGAGAATAGCTCGCTATTGTCTTTTGCTTGATGTATCTTCCTTCTGGAGAGGCAGCAGAATAAAAATGTATATTTGCTAAATCGCTTTGTATTAATTGCTCAACATCCGCCTGGTTGATTGCGGAAGTATCAAAAACGCTGCGTATTGTCCGGCGGTTCGCAATATCTTCAATACTGTACTTAATAATATTTGTCCTTTTAAGCGCAATTGTAACAATGGGTTCTTTTGCGGCATTTGCTTTGTTATTTATTTTTACTTCGCCTGAATAGCCAAAATAACCGGCGGCTTCAACAAGGTTTTCAGTAAAAGCGCCTAACGAAATAAACAACTCTCTTCCATTTTTATCTACAATATTAAGTTTTCTATCCATATCGGTAAAAATGAGTATGGAATCTTTTTTATATACTTCAACTTTCCATGGTTGCGTATTATGCGAACTGCCTGCAAGAGAAGCGTAATATATTATTTTGTAAGCATCATCTTTACCGGAAAGCTCTGTATTCATATCGCTCCTGTTATACGGCGCGCAGGATGTATACATAACTGCAATACAACTTATGATAAATAATAAAAAGATTTTTCTGTTTTTTAGTTTTCCCATAATCTTATTCCCAATCTTAATACAAGAGACAAGTCTGTATTGGAAATATGATAAATCTCGTGTCCAAAAGAAATACTATTATCCTTTCGCAGATATACATGCGCTCCTGGTTGAACATAAAAATATCTTCCAATAAAATACTGGTAACTTATTCCGCCCCCGAAGTCGAAATTTTTCAAATCCTTCTTTTGCCCCGTGGATTTTTGTTCTATCTCAAAAGTATGATGTTCAAGGTAAGTGTAAAGCTCAAGTCCTTTCCAAACATTGTAACCCGCAAAAATTCCGGGAGAAGTTTTATAATATCTTTTAAAGTTATCCGATGAATTATTGATACCGGCAGTTTCGGCATTGTACTTGCCGCCGTTTATTACACTTACGCGCACTCTGAAATTGTGATACCTGTAACCAAGGCCGAAATGGTAACCTCCGGTAAAAAACATTGGAACAAGGCTTTCAACTTCAAACGCGTTATTAACAGCGTATGAATTATGATCAAGCGAATCGCTTTTTTGAGTTGTAACTATTTCCTGCGGAAAAATCTGAATTGTTATTATGAACGCGTTCAATAAAAATAAAATAATCTTTTTCATTTCGTATATCCGTTTTGTTTTTGTTGTACAAAATTAGCCGGATAAAAACGAAAAACGCTCCGCATTTGTTACCAAATTTACCTGGCGGAAATTTCTTTTCTTATTCTGCTGAGAGATTTTGGGGCGATACCAAGATAATTGGCTATATGATGCAATTGTACTTTGTTAAAAATATCCGGGTATTTGTTAAGAAGTTTAAGATAACGTTCTTTTGCCGTTAATGCCTGCAAATCCACTGAAAGCTGAGTAACCCTTATGAGAGCCTGTTCGGAAAGTATACGGCCGAGTTTTTCGAATGCCGGCATATTGCCAAACAACAGTTCAAGATTTTTGCTGTTTATTATTATTAGTTCGGAGTCTTCTATTGCTTTTATATATAACTGCGAGGGAGTATTTGTTATTCTGCTGAAGTTATCCGCCGCCCATTCTCCTTCAAAAGCGAAATCTGTTGTAACCTCGTTGCCGTTTTCAAGAAGCTTGTAATAAATAAGGGCGCCTTTGCAGATAAAAGAAACAAAGCCGCATATTTCACCTTCGCAAAGAAGAGTTTCGTTTTTTAATAACTTCTTTTTGTAGTAGTAATTATCCAGAGTTTCTAATTCGTCATTACTTAAGGAAATTTGGCTTTTTATGAAATCTTCTATAAGCATAATTTAAAATTTACGGTATTGAGCCGTTAAATAAAAATGTATTTTACCGGCACAATATGGTTTTAATCGGGTAAAACGTTAGTCATATTTTGGCTTCCGTATTTCGGCGGGGAATTTGATAAATTTTTGCAATTGTAGGCGCCATTAACAAAGCCGCAAACGGAGCCGCTTCGTAAAACTGACGAAGTTCATCCATATATCCGAAGAATAACGAAAGTGTAAATAAAGGAAGAAGTATTATTAAAAAACCTTTGCGCAGAAACGGGTTTTTAGATTTCCAGTCCGAAAAAATGAGACTGCCTATTACAGCAACAGCAACCAAAAAGTATAACGCTACACCGGGTTTACTATAAAACAATACCAAATTATGATCGAACAGATGAAACTCCGCAACAGAACCCGGATTGTTCGCGTATATCTTCAGAATATATGCCCGTATTACAAGCCATACAATACCCATTATTGACGAGATAACAGTCATTTTAACAACAGGCATTTTTTTATACTGGAAGGCAATAAATATAAGAATTAAAAGTACGGATGTTTCCTTATTTAAAACCAGTAACGGAAAGAAAAGCAGCATTAAGAGTACGCGCTCTTTTATTACAAGCAAAACCCCAAGCGCAAAAAGGCAAAGCGTTCCCGCGTCGTATACAAAATGACCATAATTAAAACAAAGCGGAATTATCAGCATTCCTGCGAAGAATGATATATGCTGCAAAAAAGGTTCATCACGGTAAAAGTGTTTGGCAATGCTTTTTAACACGAGCGAAAACCCGAAGAACAACAAAAATATTATTATAAGAGCAATCAAATAATCTACCGCTCTATCCGTCTTAAGATAAAATGGGTACCACATTTTAGGGGCAAAATAAGCTTTTATATTGTCCTTTAGTGTTCCCGGCAGCAGATCTCTAATAAACCTTATTGTGGAAGGAACAAGCGTACGCAAAACGAAAGGTCTTGCCGCGGTTCCGTCTATCATCGCGTTAAAACTTGCAGGGAACCCTTTTTCTGCCAAAATATCATCGGCAACAAAAAGCCTGAATACCAGGAATGACATTATTACATTCTGAAAAAAGACGGATACAAATTTAAAAAATAATTCCTTTGGACTAATTTTGAATGACAATGTATAACTCCCTTGGTAATATAAAACAGGAATAATTAATTTTACGAAATTAAGTGACGCGAAATATTCCCTTCAATACAATGATAAAACATAAAGCATTTTAGCAATAATGTCAATCGGTTAAAACAAAACCCCCTTCAAAGTGAACCGTGTAAACGGGATGCTCTGAAGGGGGTCTTAATTTCTTTTCATTCCTAAAAGTCTCAAAGGCTTATAAGAATGAATAAGCAGTAATTTAGTCTGTCATAATAGCGGCTATTGCAACAGTGGCAACAATTTCATCGGGGTTGCAACCGCGGCTTAAATCGAAGAATGGTTTTTTGATTCCCTGCCCGATAGGTCCAATTGCATCGGCGCCGCCAAGCCTTTGAGCAATTTTATAACCAATATTGCCAGCCTGCAGATCGGGGAAGATAAGCACATTGGCTTTACCAGCCACTTTGCTACCTGGAGCTTTCTGCTTGCCAATGGCATCAATAATTGCGGCATCGAACTGAAGTTCGCCGTCAATATTAAGATCGGGGCGTTTTTCCTGGGCTATTTTTGTAGCTTCGCGTACCTTTGTAATAAGTTCGTGTTCAGCGCTGCCTTTTGTTGAAAACGAAAGCATTGCAACGTAAGCTTCTTCTCCGGTAAGTTTCTTATGGTTTTCGGCAGTTGAAATTGCTATTTCGGCAAGTTGGGCCGCATTTGGATTTGGGTTTACAGCGCAATCGCCAAATGAATACACTTTCTGTGGGAAAACAAGCATAAAGAAGCTTGAAATTATGGATACTCCCGGAGCGGTGCCAACGCATTGAATAGAAGCTCTTAATACATCAGCCGTAGTGGCAATGGAGCCGGCAACACTTCCGTCCGCAAGGCCCTGGCGAACCATCATACCGGCAAAAAAGATATCGCGGCTTATCAGGCTTTGAACCTTTTCCATTGATATGTCTTTCCCTTTTTTCTTTTGTATATCGTAATAGATGTCGCAAAACTCCTTGAATAATTCGGATTTTTGTGGATCTATAATCCTTACTCCCTGCAATTGAATCCCTAAATTTTTAGCGTCGCTGCGTACTTTGTCTTCGTTTCCAAGCGTTATTACAGACGCAATACCTTGTGAAGTAAGCTTGTCCGCTGCTATCAGTACCCTGTCGTCGTGGGATTCCGGCAGCAGAATAGTCTTCTTCCTTTCGGAAGCTCTCTTAATGATTTTTTTGATTGTTTCTGATTCCGGCATTTTATGTCCCGTTTTAGTTATTAAACGAAATTATAATTAATCTTATAAAAATAACAAATTCCGAAATCAAAGGCCTGTTTTTATTTGCTAAGTTCCATATTTTCCCAAACGGTACAAGTCTATCCAAAATAAAAAACTCGCCTAAGAGGGAAAAGTCGTAGATTAGCAGTGAAAACAAACGAATCAAAATAAAACCCCAAAGAGGAGTTATGACGAATATTAGTTTTTTTAAGCAGCTGGCAATAGAATTCGGTATGCGTAGCAGTCATGGAGATTTGAATTATCTGGGTATTGGATAAGATCATTCCTGAGCGCGCGTCCCCTGATGGAGTGTTCTTTAATGATAATTTGCTTATTTTCATGCCTGTATATTGCAATAGTATGCGTATTTGAGAGAAAGCCTCCTGCCTTGAAGGATAACGCATATATTGTTATCTTTGTAAGTTTTAAAATGATAAAAGTAAACGAAATATATTATTCAATACAGGGCGAAAGCACAAAAGCAGGGCTCCCCTGTGTTTTTATCAGGCTGACGTACTGCAACTTGCGATGTAGCTATTGCGATACCGAATACGCTTTTCACGAAGGATACGACGCTGATATAGCGCAGATTATTGACGAAGTTAAAAAATACGACTGCAAATTGGTTGAGCTTACCGGTGGAGAACCGCTGTTTCAGAAAGAATCAATTGAATTGATGCACCGTTTATGTAACGAAGGATTTGAAGTAATGCTTGAAACAGGCGGAAGCCTTTCTATTAAGGATGTTGACAAAAGAGTTAAGGTAATACTCGATTTCAAATGCCCCTCAAGCGGTATGACAAAAAAGAACCTTTATGAAAATGCGGATTTACTAAAACCCGAAGACGAAGTTAAGTTTGTTATAGGCTCTCGCGAAGATTATGACTGGTCTAAGGAAATAATCAACAAATACGAATTGCATAATAAATGCGAAGTATTGTTTTCGGCTGTTTTTGGTAAAATAACTCCCGAAACTATTGTAAATTGGATATTGGAAGATAATTTAAAAGTCAGGTTTCAGCTTCAGATGCACAAGTTTATCTGGGAACCTATGAAAAGAGGCGTATAATGAAAATTGCGAAAGAATTTGATTGGGAAATGGGACACAGACTGCCTTTTCATAAAGGTAAATGTAAAAACCTGCACGGACACTCGTATAAAATGATTGTTGAAGTTGAAGGAGACCTTGACGAAAACGGTATGGTCCTCGATTTTTATGACCTTAAACAAATAGTTGCCCCGGCAATAGAAAAATTAGACCATGCTTACCTTGTTTATAAAGAAGATAAAGAGCTTATTGATTCATTGAAAGAATTAAAATCCAAATTTGTTGTAACGGATTTTTATTCCACAGCGGAAAATATTTGCAATTACTTTCTTAAGGAAATTGCAATAGCCGGATTGCCGAAAAATGTAAAGAAGATAAAAGTACGCGTTTGCGAAACGTATGACTCGTATGCAGAAAACGAAATAATCCTATAATTAATTAAAAGACACTATGGCAAGATTCAAAGTCAGGCTGGAATATGACGGGACACGATACAGCGGCTGGCAAAAACAGCAGAACAGTAAAACCGTGCAGGGCACATTATTAAAAATTGGCCAGGAGATTTTCAATTCAAGAGATATTGATATTCAAGGTTCAGGCAGAACGGATAGCGGCGTTCACGCTTCGTGCCAGATAGCCCACCTTGATGCAAAAACAATGCTCGCTCCCGAAATTATAAAAATGAAGTTTAATGATAAACTCCCTTACGACATAAATATAATTGAAGTTGAAAAGACCAATCCTAAATTTCATGCACGGCACGATGCAGTAAAACGCAGCTACGTCTACCAGATATCAAGAAGCAGAACGGCTTTTCTTAAACAATATGTGTGGTGGATAAAAGATACTCTCGATTTTGCAAAAATGGAAAACGCCGCGCAACTGTTTGTTGGAATGCACAATTTTGCCTCCTTTGCCGATAAGGATATGGAAGATAAATCCACAAAGGTTTTAATTGAAGAGGTTCAGCTAAAAGAAGCCGGAGATTTAATATTAATACGCATTGCCGGCTCACATTTTCTTTGGAAGATGGTACGGCGTATAACCGGAGTTTTAGCGGGAGTTGGCAGGGGTAAAATGAACGAGGATGATATAAAGTTTTTCCTGGAGAATTTTTCAAAAAAGCCGGCAGAGTTTACTGCTCCTCCTTCCGGCCTCTTTCTGGAGCAGATTTTATATAAAGGAGACAAGTGGAAAAGTTCACTTGAACCGATTATTTTTCATAGTTAAAAAAGAAATAATTAAAATGGAGTTAACATGAGCTTTAGAATAGAAACAGACAGCATGGGTGAAATTCAAGTGCCCTCAGATAAGTACTATGGCGCGCAGACAGCAAGATCGGTAATGAATTTTAAAATAGGCGGAGAAAGAATGCCAAAGGAATTGATTCACGCATTCGGAATCCTGAAAAAAGCCGCAGCTCTTACAAATAAAGAATTGGGTATTTTACCAGCCGAAAAAGCTGATTTAATTGTAAAAGCTGCCGACGAAGTTATTGAAGGCAAGCTTGCGGATCATTTTCCATTGGTTATCTGGCAGACAGGTTCCGGCACACAGTCAAACATGAACGTTAACGAAGTAATTTCGAACCGCGCCATTGAAATGGCCGGCGGCGTATTGGGCAGCAAAAAACCTATTCATCCTAACGATGACGTAAACAAAGCGCAGTCTTCCAACGATACCTTCCCTACCGCAATGCACATAGCAGCGGTTGAAGAAATCCACAGAAGACTTATACCTATGGTTACAGCTCTACGCGATTCTTTTGCAGCAAAATCTGCCGAATTCAAAGATGTCATTAAAATAGGCAGAACACACTTAATGGACGCTACTCCTTTAACATTGGGTCAGGAATTTTCCGGCTATGTTCAGCAGCTTACAAACGGACTTGAAAGAATCAACAATTGCCTCCCTCACTTATATGAATTGGCTCTTGGCGGAACAGCTGTAGGAACAGGCTTAAATACACATCCCGAATTTGCAGTTAAGGCTGCGGCAAAAATTTCGGAACTTACCGGCAAACCATTTGTTTCCGCAAGAAACAAGTTTGAGGCCCTTGCAACACACGACGCGTTGGTTGAAGCTCACGGAGTATTAAAAACACTTGCAGCTTCGTTAATGAAAATTGCCAACGATATCAGATGGCTTGGTTCGGGCCCGCGCAGTGGAATAGGCGAATTATTATTGCCGGAAAACGAACCGGGCAGCTCTATTATGCCGGGTAAAGTTAACCCCACACAGTGCGAAGCAATGACAATGGTTTGCGTTCAGGTTTTTGGAAACGACGCCACTGTTAATTTTGCCGGCGCAAGCGGTAATTTTGAATTAAATGTTTTTAAACCTGTGATAATTTTTAATGTTCTTCAGTCAATTAAACTAATTGCCGACTCATGCGAAAGCTTTAAGGAACATTGCATTGATGGTTTGAAAGCAAATGAATTGAATATTAAAAAACATCTTGAAAATTCGTTGATGCTTGTAACAGCGCTCAATCCTCACATTGGTTACGATAACGCAGCAAAGGTTGCAAAAAAAGCGTTGAAGGAAAACAAAACCCTCAAACAGTCAGCCACCGAATTAGGATTATTGACGGCAGAAAAATTTGACGAGGTTGTAAGACCTGAACAAATGATCGGCCCCAAAAAATAATTTTATTTTATTTCGTAAAAGCGGGTCATTGACCCGCTTTTTTTTTCAGTCCATTTCTTTGTAGAAGCGGGGCGTTGACCCGCTTCCTTTTTTTGCAGGTAACAGCACGTTTTTTGTACCTCCCGTTTAATTTACATTGTGTATTATTCAGGTTTTTACACTTTTTGTGAATCGGGTCACCGACTCGATTCTACGTTTTAATTTTCATCTACCTTTTTTTTGCGTCATCCCCTTCCTCGTAGAAGCGGGGCGCCGACCCGCTTCCTTTTTTGCGAGCAACAGCACGTTTTTTGTACCTCCTATTTAACTCACATTGTGTATTATTCAGGTTTTTACACTTTTTGCGAATCGGGGCACCGACCCGATTCTACGTTAAGTATCATTTCTATTGCGTGTAAAATAAGTATAATTTATTTTTGATAGATTGTATTTTCTTTTGAACTATGCTAAAATTCAAAAATAAATATAGAGCCGAACCCTTAAGACTAAAAGAATGGGATTATTCTTTCCCCAGTTATTACTTTATTACTTTTTGCACAAATAATAGAGAGAAAACTTTAGGGACTGTAAGTGATGATAAATTTTTAAGTAACGAGTACTCTTCTATTGTTGAAGAAGAAATTATCAATACAGAAAATAAGAGAGCAAACGTAAAAATTGATTGTTATCAAATAATGCCTAATCATGTGCACTTATTAATACTCCTTGATAACGATTTTCCGTTAGACAAAACGAATAATATCAGCATTATAATTAGTCAGATTAAATCAATTTCTTCGAAAAGAATACAAAAGGCAGGTTTTGTAAATTTCAAGTGGCAAAAAACTTTTTATGATAGGATCGTTAGGAATGAAAACGAATTGGCAAAAATCAGAAATTATATCATACAAAATCCTCTAAGATGGTGTTTGGATAAATATTATAAATCTTCGTAGGAACGAAGTATAGCCCCCGCTTTCTCTACTTTTGATACAAAGTACAAATTACATTTTCTGTATACACCAATCGTTGTTTTTTTCTGCTTTTTATAATTTTCCCATTTTTTGTGAATCGGGTCACCGACCCGATTCTACGTTTCATTTCTCATCTACTTTTTTTGTTTCAGTTCATTTCTTTGTAGAAGCGGGGCGTTGACCCGCTTCCTTTTTTGCGGGCAACAGCCCGCTTGTTTTGTACCTCCTATTTAACTCACATTGTGTATTATTCAGGTTTTTACACTTTTTGTGAATCGGGTTACCGACCCGATTCTACGTTTTATTTTCATCTACCTTTTTTTTGCGTCATCCCCTTCCTCGTAGAAGCGGGGCGCCGACCCGCTTCCTTTTTTGCGGGCAACAGCCCGCTTTTTTGTACCTCCTATTTAACTCACCTTGTGTATTATTCAGGTTTTTACACTTTTTGCGAATCGGGTTACCGACCCGATTCTACGTTTTATTTTCATCTACCTTTTTTGTTTCAGTTCATTTCTTCGTAGAAGCGGGGTGTTGACCCGCTTCTACATTGGACAGATAATTTAAAACAAAAAACGCGGACAAAATTGCCCGCGTTTTTACTTTCTCAGTAACTTTCCGGAAGGTAAACCCGGTTTGATGTATTTAATTAACTATACCTTAATAAAAATTTTCTTCGCGTAAAATATCCACATAATTCCCAACCAGAACAATATATAGGTCAACGCAAACGCCAATGACGCGTTTAACGGAGAGAAAAACGGTTGAAAACATGCTTCATAAATAAAAGTTTTAAGCGAAACAGCCTTATTAGCCGCGTCCATAACCAATATATTATTTAATACCCTTGCCAGAATACCGGAAAGGAAATAAACCGTAATAGCGTTCATACCATACACAACAAATGGTTTTGTCCACCATTTGTAACCTTTAACATCAACCAGCCAGTAACAAACGCCAAAAAACTCAAGAGCCATACCGGCAGTAAAAACGACATAAGAACTTGTCCATAAATTTTTATTTAGCGGGAACCAGATATCCCATATAATACCCAATACAAGAGCAAAATTGCCAACAACAAAAATCCATGCGGCTTTAACTGCGGGTTCGGCCTTGCCTTTAATCCAATGCCCTAAAAGCGCACCACACAAAGCGGTTGAAATAGCCGGTATGGAACTCAGCAATCCTTCCGGATCCCAAACTTTAGACGATTTCCATAAATGCCCGTGGAGCAGAAGATTATCCAGCCAGGCGCCAAGATTTGTAGCAGGTTCAAGATTAGGATACCCAACACCCGGCACAGGAATAACCGTCATCAAGAACCAGTACAGCAAAACAAGAGCGCCCGCAATTATAGCCTGCGTCTTTACACTTGTTTTCAAAAAAATGACAGAGGCTATAAAATAGACAAGGGCTATTCTCTGTAAGACTCCGGGAATCCTGATTGTTGAAAAATCAATCCATTGAAAACCCTTATCGGCCGTAAGCGAATAGAACGGGAAAGCGGCCAAAAACATACCTATTAAAAATATAGTAACGCTTCTGCGGAAGATTTGCCAGATCATTTTTGTTTGATCGTCCCCTCTTTCTTTCCTTTTAGTCAGCGAAAGCGTAATTGCAACGCCTACAATAAAAAGGAAAAACGGGAATACAAGATCCGTAGGCGTTAAACCGTTCCATTTTGCGTGGTCAAGAGCCGGATACACATAATCCCAGCTGCCGGGGTTATTAACAAGTATCATTCCGGCAATAGTTATTCCCCTGAAAACATCAAGAGATACCAGACGATTTGATTTTTCAGCTTCCATAATAATCCTTTAATTACTTTTTTTTAGTTTATGTCTCATGTATTCAACAAGCATTGGAACAACAGAGATAAGAACAATGAGAACTATTACATACGAAAAATTATTTTTAACAAATGGCAGCGTTCCAAAAAAATAACCGGAGTAAACAAACAGAAGTATCCAGATGACACCGCCAATAATATTATAGCTTATAAAATGAAAATACGTCATTTCCCCAATACCCGCTACAAAAGGAGCAAACGTACGTATAATAGGAATAAATCTTGCGAGTATTATTGTTTTACCGCCGTGCTTTTCGTAAAACTGATGAGTCTTTATCAAGTGTTCTTTTTTCAGAAATCTTGAGCTTTCCCGTTCGAAAATTTTAGGGCCGATAAAACGCCCTATTGAATAATTTACGGAATCGCCAATAACAGCAGCGGCAATAAGAACAATTGCAACAAGATGTATATTTAACGGAGAATTTGAAAGCGCGGCAAGAGACCCGGCCGCGAACAAGAGAGAATCTCCGGGGAAAAAGGGAGTAACTACAAATCCCGTCTCGGCAAAAATCACAAAAAACAGAAGGACGTATGTCCACGTCTGATACATGGCTATTATTTCTGCAAGATGTTTATCTATATGAAGGAATAAATCCCATAAATATTTTATTAATTCCAAAACGGCTCCTTAGGATTTTAATTTAGATAAAGTTTCTTTGGCAACAGCGGAGATATTAGCAGCAGTAAAGCCATATTGTTCCATCAAAGTTTTTTCCGGTCCAGAAGCTCCGAATTTATGCATACTGATTATTGCGCCGTTATCTCCCGCGTATTTTTCCCATCCCTGGGCAACGCCGGCTTCTACGGCAACTCTTGCTTTTATATCTTTAGGAAGGACAGAATCTTTATACTCGCCGCTTTGTTGTTCAAATAATTCCCATGACGGAAAACTTACAACTTTTGCCTGAATTCCTTCCTTTAAAAGTAATTCCGCAGCGGCTATACAAGGAGCAACCTCGGAACCGGAACCGATTAAAATCACTTCGGGATTTGTTCCAAAATCCTTAATTATATATGCGCCTTTACAAAGGTTTGAGGCGGAATTATATTTTTTCTGATCCAGTATTGGTAAACCCTGACGTGTAAATAACAATGCCACAGGGCCTTTGGCTTCAATTGCGGACTTCCAGGCATAAGCGCTTTCGTTTGCGTCAGCCGGACGAATAACCGTCAGCCCCGGTATGGCTCTCAACGAAGCGGTCTGTTCAATAGGCTGGTGCGTGGGACCGTCTTCGCCAACACCTATGCTATCGTGCGTAAATACAAAAACGGAATGAAGCTTTGCAATAGCGGCCATTCGTAAAGCGGGACGCATATAATCGGCAAATACAAAAAACGTTGCGCTGAAAGGTATAACGCCTCCATAATAAGCCATACCGTTAACAATGCTGCCCATGGCGTTTTCGCGTATTCCGTAGTGAATATTGCGCGCGGCGTAGTTATCTTTAGAAATACTATCAAACCCGTTCAGATATGTATTTGTGGAGGGGTGCAAATCGGCCGAACCTCCAACAAGAGCCGGAACAGAGGCGGCAATTGCATTAAGTACTTTTCCGGAAGACTGCCTTGTTGCCATCTTCTTCCCCTCATCTTCAAATACAGGGAGTTTTGTTAACCACTCGGTTCCCAAATCGCCATGTACCAGTTTTAGCAACAACTCATAATCGGCAGGGTATTTTGTTTTATATTCAGCCAGAAGGTTGTTCCATTGGCTTTCCTTTTCCTCTCCTGAAGCTATAACGCTTTTAAAACTTTCGCTTACTTCATCGGGTATATAAAACTGCTTGTTTTCGTCCCAGCCAAGATTTTTCTTTGTCAGTTTTACTTCATCCTCTCCAAGCGGTGAACCGTGTACGGAAGAAGTATCGTGCTTGTTAGGACTGCCGAACCCAATATGGGTTTTTGTAATTATTATTGAAGGCCTGTCGTCTTTTTTAGCGTTATCAACACACTCAATTATCTTGTCAACATCATTAACATCGTCAATGTGCTGGATGTGCCAGTTGTATGCCTCGAAACGTTTGTGTATATCTTCCGAAAACGAAAGAGATGTTTTTCCATCAATGGATATTCCGTTATCATCGTAAAAGAAAATAATTCTGCCAAGTTTAAGATGCCCCGCAATGGAAGCGGCTTCGTGCGATATTCCTTCCATAAGGTCGCCATCGCTGCAAATACCATAAATATAATGGTCAATAATCTTAATATCATTTTTATTAAACAACGCTGCAAGATGAGCCTGCGCAAGAGCAAATCCCACGGAATTTGCAAATCCTTGCCCCAGCGGCCCGGTTGATGTTTCAACTCCGGGAGTAAGGCCATACTCCGGATGCCCCGGCGTAAGGCTTCCCCACTGCCTGAAATTTTTCAGTTCTTCAAGCGGCAAATCGTATCCGCAAAGATGAAGAATGCTATATAGCAGCATTGAACCGTGTCCTGCTGAAAGTATGAATCGATCACGGTTTATCCATTTAGGATTACGAGGATTGTGATTCATAATATGCGAAAAAAGCGCGTATGCTATTGGCGCGCAGCCCATAGGCATACCCGGATGCCCGCTGTTGGCTTTTTGAATTGCATCCACGCATAAAAATCTGATTGTATTTATAGAAAGCTCATCTAACCCGTTGTTTTTAATTGGCATTGTATTCTCCTGTTTACAAAGATGTTTTTTAGTCACTTAATGTTTTAAAATAAGCAATTAATACGGGAGTTTTAAGTCAATTTAATATCGGCATAAAAAAAGCCTTTCCGATACAATAAAATACCGGAAAGGCAAACACTCCTCATACAAACATAGGTTACTTGTTCAAAATCATTTTTCTTATCTGGCTGAATTCACCCGCCTGCAGTTTATATAAATAAACGCCGCTTGCAAGGTTAAATTTGCCTGCATCAAAGCTGAATTTGTAAGTACCCGCGTTTCTATTTTCATTTAACAAATCCGCAACAACACGGCCTAAAACATCGTATACTTTAAGAGATACGTGAGCGGCTTTAGGCATCTGCCAGCTTATTGTTGTTGAAGGGTTAAAAGGATTAGGATAATTTTGTTCCAATACAAAATTTGCCGGTTGAATACGGGTTTCTTCTTTAACCGGAGTTGTAATGCTATATTGAATGTTATCAATAAAAATTGAGCTGCTGTCTTTGGCGCCTGCAACCTGACGGATAACCACGCTGTTTAAAGTTCTGTTGCCTGAGCCTGGTATTGAAGCCAATGGGAGCTGGATAATTCTCCATCCGCCCCAATTGAGAGTGTCTACAACAACTTTATCAATGCTGTTATCGCTGCGGATAAACCAGAATTCAAGAATATTCTGACTGTTATCGCCAAACACCCACATTCCGAAATTTGAAGCGCCTGAAGGAATTACCGGTTTTGCGTTATCAACATACTCGCATAAACCGCCGCTTGCTTTGGTAAACTCATAGGTCATTCTGCCTGAATAATAGCCATCTATAATTGCAGAGCTTGAGCTTGCAAGAGAAATTGCAGAAACGGTATTATCTATACCCGTACTGTTTGAACTCTGGCTTGGTTGTTGCCATTTGAGAATACTTTCCATACTATCAAGCACTGTTCCGTTTTGATATTTTTCGGCAGTTGTAACAAAATTAATAGTTACGGTATCATATTGCGGTATACCATCTACATCCTTATTTGCTCCAAGGAAAAGAATTTTATATATCTTGTTCGATTGAAGCGCGTCTTTAGGTTCAAATAAAATAATTCCTCTGCCATTATCCGTATATCTTCTGGCATTTTTAATAGTAAGTCTGTTATTCTGGTCATCATATAAAGCAACGCAATTGTTTAATGATATGGTTGTCATTAAAGGAGTATCAAAAACAGCCTGCGCCTGAAATTTGGTGCTAATTCCGTTTTCCCAGTCAGCAGGAGAAGTGGAAAGTATTTTCAATCTGTTTCTGTATTTTGTAACAAAGCTTAGTTTGAAATCGTTTTGCATAGGAACTCCATACACGCTTTGAGCGCCGGCGCTGATAACAAGCTGATATTTGGTCGATTTATCATAAGCATAGGTAGGCGTAAATGTCACTGTCTGGTCGTTGTTAGACCATACAAAGGAACCATCAACGGCAGGAGTAAAGTTAAAAGCTGACTGAACGGAGGTTCTACTCATTGGCCTGCTGAATGTTACTGAAACAGAAGAGCTTGTAAGAACACTATCCGAAGTTGAAGGAGAATAAACAGCCACAACCGGACCCGCGGTAGTATCCGGCAATAAAAGGGCATCGGCAAATACCGATCTGTTTGCAATTACAGTTACAGTAGCAGTATCCTTTGTATAATCAGGAGCCTCAAAAGTCAATTTATATGTTCCCGGAGCAAGACTATCGAACATGTAAAAACCGTTGTTCATGTTATCGCCGGTATAAACTTTATTGCCTGGCTGCAAAGTAACCTTAACATAATTAATCGGTTTTTTCTGGTCTGCCGAAAGACATGGGTAAGTAACGTTGGTAAATTTATCTCTCAATATACCGGCAACAATTCCGTGAGTAAAAGGAGTTTTGTTCCAGTTTCTGATAAATGCTCTTGCAATAGCCCAGGCTTCATGTTTTTTATACATTTCATTCTGTAAACGCCAGGAACCGGGGATATAATCGTGAAATTCACCTTCGGAAAGAGTACCCGGCATAGTTAAGCCTTTAAAAACACCAAGATAAGCCTGGCCTGTTCCGTAAAAATCAAAATCGCCTGCCTGTCTTCCGTCTGTAGTTCTTTGAGCGGCATAAATTTCGCTCTTCATATACGAAGCCATATTGTATGTTGCCGGAAATGTGGGTTTAGAGTCGTTTCCCTGGTAAAGCAGCAAAGTATAATTTGTAGTTACTGTTGTGCCTCCGGTGGCGTTACTATGAATAGCGTGCATCCAGTCAACATTATTTGAGTTTGCAATGGCAACAATCTGCGAAAGAGGCAAATCGTCAGCGGTTGTATTTGTCACTCTTGTCATCACAATTTTGCAATTTAAAGCCTGCATAATATCGCGAAGATATAGCCCTTTGGAAAGGTTGCCTTCCGACTCCCAAAAGCCCGTAGCGGAGATGTACCTGTCGTCAGAGTCATGCCCGCCGTGTCCCGGATTAATACAAAGTTTCACATCCGAAAAATCTTGAGAAAATACCGGAATGCTGAAAACAGCCAATAAAATTATCAGTATAAATTTCTTCATGTTATTTTCCTTTTAATCAATATTCAAATCTACTATAAATATTTTACCGTCTTCCGAATTAAAAGCAACGCGCTTTCCGTCAGGAGACCAGGCAGGATACATCTCGTAAACATCTTTTGAGTTTGTTATGTTTATTTTCTTTGTACCGTCCGCGCTTACAATAAATATTTCCGAATCCGTTACTTTCTGTCCGTTGTCTTTATCTACCATGTAGACAATCCACTTTCCATCGGGAGACCATTGCGGAGCGTTGGCAACGCCAATTTCCGTAATAATGTTTCCGTTCAAATCGGAAACGTATGTGCCATGGCCGGCAAATGTGAACAGTAATTTTTGATTATCCGGAGAAACAGAAGGCCATATATAATTCCCCTCGCCTAACGGTGCAAGAGTTTTGGTTTCTCCGTTCACGAAGAGTACTATTTTCTGGTTATCTATAATAACAACCGGTTTTTCCGATACTTTCTGCAGCTGGGCTGCATTTTCTTTGTAATTTATACTTTCAAGTTTGCTGTTAACAGCAAAAGATAATTTATTATCCGTTGTAAATTTGGGAGGATACAGGTCCTTTCTGTCTGCAACAAGAACTTTCGTTTCTTTTGTATCAATATTCTGGCTTACTACGGAAAAAATCCTTTTCATATCAGCCATTTTATACGTACGGTAAATAACTTCTTTACCGTCCGGAGATGTAGTAAAATCATACCCGGCGGCATCTTCTTTAGTAATGTTATTAACTTGTTTTGTATTTACATCATAATACCAAATACCGGCATAGGTGGCCGAACTAAAAAAGATTTTAGAATTATCCGTGGAAAATTTCGGATAATAATACTCGCCCTGCGAGAGATCTGTAATTTGTGTTATTTTATTAACTTTAACATCCTGTGCAAAAGCCACGGAGGATAAAGCTAAAAATAAGACAAAATGGAATTTTGGAATTCGCATGTTGATACCTTAGATATTTTATTGATGAATAATTAAAAACCTAAAACAGAACAGCCATTTAATGATTATTTAGTCATTTACAGGCTTATATTAATAAGAAAATTAATTATTATAAATCCGGATATTTTTCCGGTATTTTTTTGACGCTGATAATGTACATGCCCGGTCATGAAAAATTTCCGGGAATTATATTGTTATGTGTATAAAAAACTATTTCCAGATTATATCAGGCTGATAAAAATCGATTTGCATAGTTTATTGATACAAAAGTAAAAAACCTAATTTACACTACAATAATAGCAAAGATTCTCCATAAAAAAAATCATAATTTTCATCATCCGAATTAAATATATTATTCCTGTACATATTTAATCTTACGGTTTTCGTTTGATAATTTATAACCAGGGCATTTTAATATTGGACAATTTTGAAATTTGATAAGTTTAAGTATCAAGTCCTTTGAAAAAGAGAGGCTTCAATTTTTCAATATTTTCAGTAAGTTCTGTTTTACTATCCGCCCGCAAAGTGATATGTCCAATCTTTCTGTCTTTCCGGGGTTCTTTTCCATAAAGATGAAAATGTAACCCGGGAGTTTCAAGCATTTCTGTTGTTTCGGGAACAGAACCCAAAATATTAAACATGGCGGAAAAACCAATATTCCGCGTAGAACCCAAAGGCATACCGCTTACGGCTCTTATGTGGTTTTCAAACTGACTCGTTTCGGCTCCTTCAATTGTCCAGTGCCCCGAGTTATGTACCCTGCAAGCCATTTCGTTTGCGTATAAAACTCCGTTAACATCAAAAAACTCAATTGCCATAACGCCTATATAATTCATGGCGTTCATTACATCCGTGGCTATTTTTTCGGCTTTGGCTTGCAGCTCCACGCTAACATTATCTGCGGGAGCAATTGAAAGCCGCAATATGCCTTTAGCGTGAGTGTTTTCAACAAGAGAATACGATTTTGTCTGACCTGATACTCCCCTGACGGCAATTATTGAAAGCTCCCTGTTGAACTTAACAAAGTTCTCAAGTATCATATTTTTTATCTCAACTTCCTCAAACAAAGCATACACATCAGCATTTGACTTAAGAAGGAACTGCCCTTTGCCGTCATAGCCCATGCGCCTTGTTTTCAGGATACATGGAAAACCGTTTTTCTCAACAGCATTTTTGAGATCTGTTTTATTATTAATTTCATAAAAATCCGTAACGGGCACGCCAAGATTTTTAAAGAAAGTTTTTTCAAAAATTCTATCCTGTGTAATTTCAAGGGCTTTTGTGGGAGGAAATACATCCACCTTTCCGGTAAGATATTGAGTAGCCAAAGCCGAAACATTTTCGAACTCATAAGTCACAACATCAATTCCGGCAATAAATTTATTGAGTAATTCTGTATCTTCGTAACTGCCGGCAAGCTGTTCTCCGGCAACAGAAGCCGGAGATGAAGGAACGGGATCGAGAAACCGGAAAGTATGCCCCAGGGGAATGCCCGCCAAAGCCATCATTCTGCCAAGTTGACCGGCCCCCAAGATTCCAATTTTCATATTGCTTCCCTCGGATCAGGGTTCAGTAAAACCGTATCTGTCTGTTTTCTTCTGAATTCATCCAAAGCGGATTTATATTGTTCGTATTTGTTGGCAAGTATTGATGTTGCAAACAAAGCGGCGTTTACAGCTCCGGCGCGGCCAATTGCAAACGTGGCAACCGGTACGCCTGCCGGCATCTGTACAATTGATAAAAGAGAATCCATACCTTTAAGCGCTTTGGACTCAACCGGAACACCGAGTACGGGTAAAGATGTTTTAGCGGCAGTCATTCCGGGCAGATGGGCAGCCCCGCCAGCTCCCGCAATAATCACTTCAAGCCCTCTTTCGCGGGCGGTTTCCGCATAGTTGAATAACAAATCCGGTGTTCTGTGCGCCGAGACTACTTTTACTTCATAAGGCACGTTTAAATCGTCTAATTGCTTTGCTGCATTGCTCATCGTTTCCCAATCGGATTTTGAGCCCATAATAATTCCTACAAGAGCTTTCATTAATTTCCTTTGTAAATAATTTTATATCTGCCGTGTTAATTTGAATCTGAAAATAATTGTAAAAAACATTTTCTTAAAGACAGTTTACGAGTGCTTCGAATGAACCCTCAAACCACCAAGAGAATGCTTCCATGTTAAGAAAATATAGTTGTTGTTTCCACAAAAAGCCGTAAGCGCATAACTTATGTCTGGTATTCTAAATTCTGTTTATAATAAAGTCCGGTTATTCTTTTTATTGTACAACGCCATTAATCCGCTTAACAGGGTTCTTAATATTTTATTTAAAAGAAGAAAAAATCTGTTTTATCAAACAGATTTATTTTATTATTTTATCACCAATAAAACATTTAAAAACTTTTATTTAAAAGTAATGAAAAATTCAATAATTCTCTCGTTAATTGTTGTTTTATCGTTTAATATTAATAGTTATTCAATAGGTACAAATTTGTTTATCAGCGATAGTGGCAAGACATCTTCTAAAAATACTCCGGAAGAATACCGGCAGCATCTGAAAGATTTGGATAAATTCTATTCCGAAAAACAGCTCGGTTCGTTTATTGAAAATGGCAAAACCGTATTCCGGCTCTTTGCCCCGCAGGCTTCGGAAGTTATTCTGGAAACATTTCAAAAAGCGGAAGCTGCTTCCGGTAAACTCCATTCTATGATTAAAGACTCGAACGGAGTATGGGAAACCTCCCTTGAAGGAAGCCGGGAGGGTTTGTTTTACGGCTATCATGTTATTGCCGGCAGACATGATAAAAACGCCGGATTTTTATGTATTGACCCTTACGCAAAGGCTGTTGCCTCCTGTAATACTTATTTGACGCCAAGAAAATCTATTGTAATTGCCCCAAGCACATATAACTGGGAAGGCGACCAATGGATAAGAAGAAACTGGGAAGACGCCGTTATTTACGAAATGCACATAAAAGACCAGACAGCTCACCCAAGTTCAGGCGCCAAGGCAAAAGGCGCTTACAAAGGTTTAACTGAAAAAGGAATTAAAGGCGGAATTGATTATATAAAATCACTCGGCATAAATACGGTTGAACTTTTACCTGCTCAGGAGTTCGCAAATGTGGAAATTCCATATAAAGATTCCTTAAGCGGTTATTTCAATATCTGGAACCCTTACGAACGAAACCATTGGGGTTATATGACGGCGGCTTTTTTTGCACCTGAAGAATATTACAGCTTCAGCTCAAAGGAAATTGAACTGAAGAAATGGGAAGGAACCGACGCCAGACAAATAAACGATTTTAAGGATATGGTTAAGGCTTTCCATAAAGAAGGCATTGCCGTTTTTATGGATGTTGTTTATAACCACATCAGCGAATTTGAAATTGGAAACTTAAAAGAAATTGATAAAGAATACTATTTCAGGTTGAACGATAAAGGAAATTTCATTTCGGAAAGCGGCTGCGGAAACGATTTTAAAACCGAACGCCCTATGGCCCGCAGATTGATTATTGAAAGCGTTCTCTACTGGATGAAAGAATACCATATAGATGGCTTTAGGTTTGACCTTGCCAAAATGATTGATTGGGAAACTGTTGAACAGATTATAAGGGAAGCGCAAAAAATCAATCCCGATGTTGTTATTATTGCCGAACCCTGGGGCGGCGGATATGACCCGGCCGGTTTCTCACTCAGAGGCTGGGGCGCATGGAATGACCAGATCCGCAACGGAATAAAAGGGCAAAATCCTTTCAACGGCCTTGGCTGGATTTTTGGCAACTGGTACGATGTTAATAACCTGGAACGGATAAAAAGCTTTGTTAGCGGAACGTTGGCAAAAGACAAAAACGGAGTATTCCAAAAACCGGAACATTCGGTTAATTATCTTGAGTCGCACGATGATAATACTTTTGGCGATTTTGTTCGTTTTGCCACGCGCGAGGTTGATGCCAATGCAATAATAAACGATGTTGATAAAAATGCCATTGTAACCCCGCAGCAAATGAAGTATAACAAACTCGGCGCGGCTTTTCTTTTTACCGCGCGGGGAATGGTTATGATCCACGCCGGGCAGGAGTTTGCAAGAAGCAAGGTAATTACTTTCAACTCGCCTGTAAACGATACCAACAAGGGCCGTATTGATCATAATTCCTACAACAAAGACAACGAGACCAATTATATTAATTATAACCATGCCGAAATTAACCGCGAACTGGTAAACTATTATAAAGGATTGGCGGAATTAAGAATAAAGTTCGAAGCGTTCAGAAGAGCCGAAGAAAAGGATATAGCTTTTATGGATACACCCGGCAACGAGTTCGGACTTGCGTACACATTAAATTACAAAAATGATTCGTTTTTTGTGGCTTTTAACGCTGATAAGAGTAAAACTCTGTCGCTTCAGCTGCCTGAAGGCAATTGGGATGTAATTGTGGATAAAAACAAAGCCGGAATTGAACCTTTGAGAACAATAAGCGGAAATATTGAAATAAACAGTACGGAGTGCCTAATAGCGAAATTAAAAAAATAAACGAATAAAATGGGGAGCGTAAAAATTCGCTCCCCTTAAAATCAACTCATTTCAAGCATTCTTTCTATGGGTTTCAAAGCCTTGACGCGTATATCTTCGGGAATAAGTATTTCGGGCGATTGGTTTTTCATACAGAGATAAAGCTTTTCCATTGTATTCATTTTCATATATTTACAATTAAAGCAACCATCGCACTCAGGCGAGTCTTTTGGAGGAGCAGGAACAAGCTTTTTCTCCGGCACAAGTTTTTTCATCTGGTGGAAAATTCCTATTTCGGTAGCTACAATATATGTTGCCGCATTATCCGTCTGTATATATTTAAGCAACGCGCTTGTAGAACCAATATAATCTGCGCGTTTTAATAAGCTTTCCTCGCATTCGGGGTGCGCAATTAGTTTTGCATCCGGGTATACTTCCTTTAGCTTTTCAATTTTTGCTTCGTTAAAAGCCTCGTGGACTATACACGAACCGTTCCACAGAAGCATATTTCTGCCTGTTTTACGCGCAATATAACCGCCAAGGTTTTTATCGGGGGAAAACATTATAGGTTTATCCGCCGGAATCTGGCTGACTATTTTTTCGGCATTGCTCGATGTACAGATAATATCGCTAAGCGCTTTTACGGCTGCCGAGCAATTTATATATGTTATTGCTATATGGTCCGGATGTTCCTCCCTGAATTTCCTGAATAAGGTAGGCGGGCAGCTATCCGCCAAAGAACAGCCGGCTTCCAAATCCGGCAGAAGTACTTTTTTATTGGGATTAAGAATCTTGGCCGTTTCCCCCATAAAATGTACGCCGGCAAAAACAATAACGTCCGCTTCGGTGCCCTTTGCCTTACGCGAGAGTTCAAGGCTATCGCCAACAAAATCGGCTATATCCTGTATTTCCGGAATCTGGTAATAATGGGCAAGTATAACCGCGTTTAATTCCTTTTTTAATGTAAGAATTTCTTCCCGGTAATTTATATTCTGCGTATTAATTTCGTTCATAATAGTATTATATCTGGTTTTCAAAACAGCATTATTCATCTATTTAAATTACCAAAATATCATATATAAAAAAGGGCAAAAAAATTGTTTTGTTTTGATGTTTTTTGTATTATATTACACATGCCAGATGAATTTGTATAAATTTGTCTCGGTACCCTCCTTATAATGACACACAAAACTGCCGGATTAAGCCCTCTTCCGGCAGTTTTTTTATGATACCCGAACAGTTGCTTGCGCCTATAACTCCTTGATAAACAAACAATTACAGCCCAATACAACTTTTTATACTCTTCCGGAGTCAAATACATAAAAAAGATTTTGGAGAAGAGAGATGAAAAATTATAAAAAAATTCTATTCGTAATGTTTTTTTTATGCGTTTCCGTATTGTTTGCGGCAGATTCCGCAAAAAGCGAAATAAAAACAAGTTTTAACGAAAAGGTTATAAAAAGCCTTATTACCGGCATTGAATCGGGAAATACAGGACTTCGAAAATCGTGTATACAATTTGCCGGAATTTATAAAATTAAAGCTCTTCGTAAAAATTTACTTGCCGAATATGAAAAAACCTCCGATTTTAATGAAAAAATAATAATTTCGCTGGCCTTAAGTTTTATTGATTCGCCTGAAAACTCAAATCCTCAACTGCAAGCGTTGTTGACCGATTCCACTCTGTGTTACAGGGATCTCTCATCGGTTTTACAGCAGGAAAAAAAGCAGACTATAAAAATAACCGCTTTTGTAAAATAGAACTGTAATCAGGCTATCTGAAACAGTACTACAAGGCAGGCATTGTTATTTTTGTAATTTATTTTGCAGCCCCTTATTACAAAGCCCAGCTTGTTTCCGTTCTTATGAATTAGAATTCCTTCGTAGCTTTTGTTCATGGATTCTTCGTTTCTGTTTTTTATATTGGCAATTATTAAATCTTTGGATTCATCGCTAACATATTTCAGTAAATCAGAGCCGATAACTTCGTCTGTTTGATAACCCAGAATACCTTCAACGGCATTGTTGACAAAAGCAATTTTCCCGTTCATGTGTATTACCACAATCTCCGGCAGGTTTGAAACAAGAAGCCGGTACATTTTTTCGCTTTCTTCAATAAGTTGTTCTTTGTTCTTCAGGTCCTCTATTAATTTGGCATATACCAGAAAAAAGCCCACCTGATTTGCAAAGAACTTAAAGAATTTTATATCATATTCTGTAAAAGCATTTTCTACCAGTGTGTTATCTAACCTTAAAACGCCTATCTGCCTGCCTATATGGTTGATGGGAATAGCAAGAGATGAAAAAAGATTTAATTCTTCAACATATTTTTGGGGGATTAAATTGGTTGTTCTGCATTCATTTACATATACAATTTCGTTTTTTGTATAACATAAGCCCGATATGCTCAAATCTATTGGTTGCAGGCAATACTTTTCGGACTTTGCTGCGCCGTTATCAACAAAGTAATCCTCCCCCACAAGCGACTTTTCTTTTTCTTCATAAATCAATATGGAAGCTCTGTTTACGTTTGGAGAAAAAGCGGCAAATAGTTCTCTCAATTCCTTGAATACGTTGTACCTGTTAAAATTTTGTTGAATACCGGCGTTAAACGAAAAAAGCATCGCAAGATGATTCATTTTGGACTGTATTGTCTTCTCTTCTTCCTTGTGAGCTGTTATATCGCAGGCGGTTGCAATAAATTCTGTTCTTTCGGTATCGTTAAACGAATTGATAGTCCATTCAAAAAACAACGTATTTTCCCCTTTTTTAATGGAGTTTTCGAACACGTACCCCTTTCCATGCAGATATTTATTCTCAAAATAGTTTTCTATCCCGCTTTTTATATTTCCATCAAATAGTTCCGAGAATTTTTTCCCTAAAACCGAATCAACAGTTGTATTTAAATACTTGCTGAAACTGTTGTTCAAATATGTAATACAAAAATCCGCGTCTATATGGAATATATAAAACGGCAGTTTGGATAAAGCCGATTCCGATAATAAAAGACTCATAAACTTACCCTTGTTGTTGCTTAATATTAGTACAATACAACAGATTAAGCAATAGCTATGTATAGCTATTTTTACGGATAAAAGTAAAGTCGGGGGAAGAAAGGATTGTTCTAAAAACGAAAGAATCCCAAAAACTTTCAGGATTCTTTCTTGAGGCGCCGATCGGATTCGAACCGATGAATAAAGGTTTTGCAGACCTTCCCCTTAAGCCACTTGGGTACAGCGCCAATAAGACTCTTTAAAAAATATAAATCCACTTGCGTGGATTTGTAGAGCGGGAAACGGGACTCGAACCCGCGACATCAACCTTGGCAAGGTTGCGCTCTACCAACTGAGCTATTCCCGCATTTCAAAATTTGAGTCTCAAATATAACGGTTTATTTATTACTACGCAAGACCTTATTTTATTTTTTATTTATTTTTTTACTATTTGTCATTTGTCTCCTTTTACAGGCATCCTGTCTGATTTCAAAAGACCTGCTTTATAACCGTTTAAAATAATATATTGAGCATCTTTGTATAATGTTCCGGCCCATAAAAAAAATTAAAACAGGCCGCAAGTTTATTAGCAATTTATCTTCTAATGTATTGTTGGTTAGTTATGTGATGGATAGACTTAATGTCATTCTATTCGGATTAGTTGCCCTGATCCGGTGAATTTTACCGGCGGTTTGTGGATAGCCCGCCGGTATTTTCCAGAAACCGCGGAGGATATTGTTATTACCTGCTTCCGCGGTTTTTTTATTTTTAATCTATAATTTCAAAAATATCCCCGTCCATTCCGTTTATTTCTATTTTCATACCGCTCAATAAATCTATTTCGTTTCCGGTGATCAGACTTTTCAATTTTTTTGCCTTATTTAACCTGTAAGCAAAAGCGGACGTGTTAACTTCCTGTTTTTGTTTGTTATGGTTGATAACAACCATGAGTTTTTCGTTTTTGTATGTCCTGAAATAAACATAAGCGTCATTTACGGGTCTGAAGTGAATAAGGTCTCCAAATTGAAGAGCTTTATGCTCTTTCCTTATTTTCAGGAACTGGCTGGTAAAGTTATAAATCCTGTTTTCCTGTTCGGTTCTTCCGGCAGCCGTAAAAGCGTCTCTTTTATCTCCCGCGAAACCACCCGGAAAATCGGAGCGCAGGGTTCCGTCATCCGTCCCCCCTTTCATTCCAATTTCTGTAGCGTAAAGTATTTGCGGTATACCTCGCGTTGTAAGGAGTGTAAGCAATGCAAGACGAAGTCTTTTTTCATCGCCGTTAAGCGTATAGGCAATTCGTCTGATATCATGATTATCAAGAAACAACATCAGGTTATTCGGATTCGGATACAAAAAATCTTTTGCAATACAATTAAAAATACTTTCAGTTCTGCCTGCCGTATCAATAAATGTTTTTCTGAAAGCGTCATACATTCCAAAATCGGTAACACACGGCAACTGCGGCGCGTACTTGCGGGGGAAGTATCCTCCCTTTTGGTACGGGGCAATTAACACCGGGTCTTCCGCCCAAACCTCGCCGACTATATTAAATTTGGGATATTCATCCATAACTGTTTTTGCCCAGGTCTCCCTGTATTCGGCAAAATTATAGGGATAAGTATCCTCGCGTATTCCGTCAACTCCGCTAAACTCCACCCACCAGATTGTGCTTTGTATCAAATATTTTGCCACAAAGGGATTGAGCTGGTTTAAATCGGCCAGCGTGGTATCGAACCAGCAGGTAACCGCTTTTTGCTTTATGACAGAATCGGTATGAATATCGTCAAGCTCAACTTTTGAGTGAAACGGCTCCTGATGTTTAAGCGCTGTACCGTTAAACCAGTCGGGCATAGGCAGATTCTCCATCCAAGGGTGATGCGTGCCTATGTGGTTGTTTACATGATCCATAATTACTTTAAGCCCTTTTCTGTGGGCTTCCACAACGAATTTTCTGTAAAGTTCGTTTGTTCCTATCCGGGGATCCGTTTTATACAGGTTGGTTACACTGTAACCGTGATAGCTGTACTTGTACATATTGTTTTCAACAACGGGAGTAAGCCATAACGTTGTAACACCAAGGTCATGTAAATAATCGAGCTTTGAAATTATTCCCTGCAAATCTCCCCCATGGCGCACTCCGGGACTCGTTCTGTCTGCGCCCTCAAACATTCCAGGATAATTATCGTTAGTAGTGTCACCGTTGGCAAATCTATCCGGAATAATAAGGTAAATTACATCGGAAGAATTAAAGCCCTTATGCTCATCAGCGGAGTTTCTTCTTTTAAGCAGTGGAAAATCGAAAGATGCTTCGCCCCCGTTGGTTTTAATTTTTATTTTATTTAAACCTGGTTTGGCCTTAGGAGATATTTCAATATCTACAAAAGAATAAGAAGAATTTTCAATTTGGTGAGTCTTAATTATCTTTATTTCCCGCGAACCCGAAACAGCCTTGGCGCCTTTAAGATTTTTACCGTAAACCATAAGCTGAATTTTATTGAGTTTCATTCCTGTCCACCAATTGGCAGGTTCAACTTTATTTATTTCGGGAATCTGAGCAAAGCAAAAATTAATTCCACAGATTAGTATTAAAAAACCAAAACGCCAGATGCGCATATCAAAACCTTTTTGTTAATAATATTATCAATGAAACTAATAAATTCCGCCGCTTTGTACAAGCGCTTAAACAATTATTCTCACGCCATAATTATTACGATATTCTCCCCTTTATTTCATTAAAATCATCTTGTTTACAAGGTTAATGTTGTTTGCGCTTAACCTGTAAATATATACTCCGTTTGCAAGCTTGCCGCCATTGAAGTTTACGCTGTGGCTGCCCGATGTCTGGTAACCGTTTACAAGTGTTGCTACTTCACGGCCGAGTATGTCGTATACTTTAAGCTGCACATTGCCGCCTTCTGGCAAACTGTAATTTATAACCGTACCGGGGTTAAAAGGATTCGGATAGTTTTGCGCCAAAGAATACTTTGTTATTTTTACTTCCTTATTTTCATTTACACCGCCTTTTTGAAATACGGCTAAACCTCCACTCCCAGTCCCTATCCATTTGTTGTCCAATGAATCAACAGCTATTAAAATGACCATATTATCAGGCAAGCCGGAATTTGATGTATTATATATTGTCCAGTTTTGCCCATCGAATTTGGCCATACATAAGAATGTTCCAATCCATTTGTCTCCTTTTTTATCTATGGCTATTGATTCGATCCAATTATCAGGTAAGCCGGAATTAGATACGTCATATACCTTCCAGTTTTGTCCATCATATTTAGTTAAGCCCGCATGTGTGCCAATCCATTTGACCCCTCTTTCATCAATGGCTATTGAATAGACACTATTATCAGGCAAACCGGAATTAGATGTGTTATATTCTGTCCAGTTTTGACCGTCATATTTGGCTAAACCACCATCAGTTCCAATCCATTTGTTCCCCTTTGTATCTATGGCTATTGATTGGATTGTATTATTTGGCAGACCGGAATTTGACTTGTTATATACCGTCCAGTTTTGCCCCTCATATTTGGCTAAACCCGCATGTGTTCCAATCCATTTATCTCCTTTTTCATCTATGGCTATTGTTCTGATATAATCATCAGGCAGGCCGGAATTAGACGTATTATATACTGTCCAGTTTTGCCCCTCATATTTGGCTAAACCCGCATGTGTTCCAATCCATTTATCCCCTTTTTCATCTATGGCTATTGAACAGACATAGTTATCAGGCAAACCGGACTTCGACGTATTATAAACCATCCAGTGTTGTCCGTCATATTTTGCCAAACCACCATCTGTTCCTATCCATTTGTCCCCTTTTTCATCTATGACTATTGTTCTGATATAATCACCAGGCAGGCCGGAATTTGACTTGTTATATATTGTCCAGTTTTCTCCGTCATATTTTGTCAAGCCACCAAATGTTCCAATCCATTTGTCACCATTTTTATCTATGGTTATTGATAAGATATAATCATCTGGCAGACCGGAATTTGACTTGTCATATACCGTCCAGTTTTCTCCGTCATATTCTACTAAACCACCATCTGTTCCTATCCATTTGTCTCCTTTTTCATCTATGGCTATTGATCTGATACCATCGTAAGGCAGGCCGGAATTTGACTTGTTATATACCGTCCGGTTTTGTCCCTCATATTTGGCTAAACCGCCATACATTGTTCCAACCCATTTGTCCCCATTCTTATCTATGGCTATTGGACAGACACTGTTATCAGGTAGGCCGGAATTGGATGTATCATATACCATCCAGCGTTGTCCGTCAAACTTACATAAACTACAGATAGGACTTTCCTTCGTATTGCCCCAAGTTCCTATCCATTTATCCCCTTTTTCATCTATGACTATTGAAATAACCATATCATAAGGCAGACCGGAATTTGACGTATTATACACCGTCCAGGTCTTTCCGTCATATTTTGCCAAACCGTGACCTGTTCCAATCCACTTGTTCCCATTTTTATCTATAGCCAATGACGTTATATCATTATCAGGCAAACCCGAATTACCTTTGTTATAAAAAACGGTTTCATCGGAAAGTTTATTTATTTTAACTAGCCCAACAACCGTTCCTACCCATACATCATTGCCTTCTACAGCCACCGAACGAATATAGCTTCCATTAGTATAATTTATCCACTCCGGGTTTTGAGCATTAGTTGTTAAAGTTAAAGCGAAGTAAATAATTGCTGTTAAAACAACGTTATTTATTTTCATAACAATAGCCCCTTTACTTCATTAAAATCATCTTGTTTACAAGGTTAATGTTGTTTGCGTTTAACCTGTAAATATAAACTCCGTTTGCAAGCTTACTGCCATTGAAGTTTACACTGTGGCTTCCCGATGTCTGATAACCGTTTACAAGTGTTGCTACCTCCCGGCCGAGTATATCATATACTTTGAGCTGCACATTGCCGGCTTCCGGTAAACTGTAATTTATAACCGTGCCGGGGTTAAAAGGATTTGGATAGTTTTGCGCCAAAGAATACTTTGTTATTTTTACCCCCTTATCTTCAGTTCCTTTAACCGCAAGAACCACGCCGCCCTCATGAAATACCAATAAACCTCCACCATCAGTTCCAATCCATTTGTTCCCGTTTTCATCTATGGCTATTGATTTGACATTGTTATTAGGCAGGCCGGAATTCGATGCGTTATATGCCGTCCAGTTTTGTCCGTCATATTTGGCTAAACCGCCATACATTGTTCCAATCCATTTGTCCCCATTTTTATCTATGGCTATTGAGGTAATATGAACATCAGGCAGGCCGGAATTCGACGTGTTATATATTGTCCAGGTTTTCCCGTCATATTTTGCTAAACCTCCATCGTAAGTTCCAACCCATTTGTCTCCATTCTTATCTATGACTATTGATTGTATAGTATTATCAGGCAAGCCGGAATTCGATGCGTTATATACAGTCCAGGTTTTCCCGTCATATTTTGCTAAACCTCCATCGTAAGTGCCAATCCATTTGTCCCCGTTTCCATCTATGGCAATTGATTGGATAGTATTATAAGGCAGGCCGGAATTCGACGTGTTATATACAGTCCAGATTTTCCCGTCATATTTGGCCAAACCGTAGTAATTTGTTCCAATCCATTTGTTCCCCTCTTTATCAATTGCTATTGATTCAACCCAATCACAAGGCAAACCGGAATTTGATTCGTCGTATACCGTACAGTTAATACCATCAAATTTGGCTAAACCTCCGCAATATGTTCCTATCCATTTGTCCCCGTTTATATCTATGGCTATTGAACTGACATAGTTATCAGGCAAGCCGGAATTTGACATGTTGTATACTGTCCATTTAATACCATCAAATTTGGTTAAACTATTACCTGTTCCTATCCATTTGTCTCCATTCTTATCTATGACTATTGATTGTATAGTATTACCAGGCAGGCCGGAATTCACCGTGCTATATGCCGTCCAGTTTTGTCCGTCATATTTTGCTAAACCGCCATACATTGTTCCAATCCATTTGTCCCCATTTTTATCTATAGCTATTGATAAGATATAATCATCTGGCAGACCGGAATTAGACGTATTATATACTGTCCAGTTTTGTCCGTCATATTTTGCTAAACCTCCGAAAGAAGTTCCAATCCATTTGTCCCCGTTTTTATCTATGGCTATTGATAAGATATGATCATCAGGCAGACCGGAATTTGACGTATTATATACTGTCCAGTTTTGTCCGTCATATTTTACTATCCCATTGTTCTCAGTTCCAATCCATTTGTCTCCTTTTTCATCTATGAATATTGTTCTGATACCATCGTGAGGCAGGCCGGAATTTGACTTGTTGTATACTGTCCATTTAATACCATCAAATTTGGCTAAAGCTCCCCAAGTTGCTCCACTAATCCATTTGTCTCCGTTTTTATCTATAGCTATTGAAGTGGTCCAATTATCAGGCATGCCGGAATTAGACGTATTATATACTGTCCAATTATCTCCGTCAAACTTGGCTAAACCGTTATTTGTTCCTATCCATTTGTCTCCATTTTTATCTATGGCTATTAAATCGATAAAATCATCAGGCAAACCGGAATTTGACGTGTTATATACTGTCCATTTAATACCATCAAATTTGGCTAAACCATTACCTGTTCCTATCCACTTGCCTCCATTTGCATCTATGGCTATTGAGGTAATATAATTATCAGGCAAACCCGAATTACCTTTGTTATAAAAAACGGTTTCACCGGAAAGGTTATTTATTTTAACTAGCCCAATCGTTCCCACCCATACATCATTGCCTTCGACAGCCACCGAATTGATTTGGTTTCCAACAATGTAATTTATCCACTCCGGGTTTTGAGCATTGGTTGTTAAAGTTAAAGCGAAGTAAATAATTGCTGTAAAAATAACGTTATTTATTTTCATAATATTCTCCCCTTTTTATTTCATTAAAATCATCTTGTTTACAAGGTTAACGTTGTTTGCGCTTAACCTGTAAATATAAACTCCGTTTGCAAGCTTACTGCCATTGAAGTTTACGCTGTGGCTTCCCGATGTCTGATAACCGTTTACCAACGTTGCTACTTCACGGCCGAGTATATCATATACTTTAAGCTGCACATTGCCGGCTTCCGGTAAGCTGTAATTTATAACCGTACCCGGGTTAAACGGATTAGGATAATTTTGCGCCAAAGAATACTTTGTTATTTTTACTCCCTTATCTTCATTTCCTTTAACTGCAAGAACCACGCCCCCTTCATGAAATACCGATAAACCTCCACCATCAGTTCCAATCCATTTGTTTCCATTTTTATCTATGGTTATTGAATTGATCCGATAATTAGACAGGCCGGAATTTGATGTGTTATATACCGTCCAGTTTTGTCCGTCAAACTTAACTATACCATTGGCTATGGTTCCAATCCATTTGTTCCCGTTTTCATCTATGATTATTGATTTAATCAAATCATCAGGTAGGCCGGAATTAAATGTGTTATAAACTTTACAGTTTTGTTCGTCAAATTTTACTAAGCCGTCATAAGTTCCAATCCATTTGTACCCTAATGAATCTATTGCTATTGACAAAATTGTATTACTAGGTAAGCCGGAATTTGACTTGTCATATACCGTCCAGTTTTGTCCGTCAAATTTCACTAAACCTCTAACAGTTCCAAACCATTTGTTTCCCCTTAGATCTATAACTATTGAATTGATTGAATTTGATACGTCGTAAAGCTTCCAGTTAATACCATCAAATCTAACTAAACTGTTAGCCGTTCCAATCCATTTATCTCCATTTTTATCTATGACTATTGTTCTGATATAATCATCTGGCAAGCCGGAATTTGATTTATTATATACTGTCCAGTTTTGTCCGTCATATTTTGCTAAACCGCTACCATCAGTTCCAATCCATTTGTCCCCGTTTGTATCTATGGCTATTGAACTGACATAGTTATCAGGCAAGCCGGAATTTGACTCGTTGTAAACTGTCCAGTTAATACCATCGAATTTAGTTAAACCGGCATACGTTGCAATCCATTTGTTTTTTTGGAAATCTATTGTTGTTGCTTTTATATAATTATTAGGTATACCGGAATTCGATGTATTATAAGCCGTCCAATTCATACCATCAAATTTGACTAAACCGTTATCCGTTCCAATCCATTTATCTCCATTTTTATCTATGGCTATGGCTCTGACATTATCTCCTAGTAAACCGGAATTTAAAATATCGTAGACCATCCAGTTTTGTCCGTCAAATTTGGCTAAGCCGCCTTCCGTTCCAACCCATTTATTCCCAATTGAATCTATGGCCATTGGATAGACATCCGTAGAGTAGTAGAAACTTGGTATGGTATAAGCCCTCCAATTAGTATCATCAAATTTAGCTAAGTAATATTGGGTTCTAATCCATTTATCCCCATTTACATCTATGACTATTGAATAAGCACGACGATCAGGAAAGCCTGAATTTGATGCGTCATAAAGTGTCAAGCTTTGTCCGTTAAATCTAAATAGACCATCATCCGTTCCAATCCATTTGTCCCCGTTTGCATCTATCGCTATTGAGTTAACACAATTACTGGAAGTATATGAATTTGATGTGTTATATTCTGTCCAGGTTTGTCCGTCAAATCTAAATAGACCAGATTCCGTTCCAATCCATTTGTCCCCGTTTGTATCTATCGCTATTGCTTGGACATAACTATTTCGCAAACCGGAATTTGACGGATTATATACCATCCAGTGTTGTCCATCATATTTTACTAAACCGCTACTATAAGTCCCAATCCATTTATCACCGTTTAAATCCACAGCTATTGTACTAACAGCATCATTAGGTAAACCGGAATTTAATTTGTTATAAAAAACGACTTCATGGGTAAGTTTATTTACTTTAGCAACCCCTACATCCGTACCCACCCATACATCATTGCCTTGAATTGCTATCGCTTGTATATTATTTCCATTAGTATAATTCATCCACTCCGGGTTTTGAGCGTTTACCATTAAGGTTAATGTAAAATAAAATATAGCGGTTAAAACCATGTAATGTTTTTTCATAACATTCTCCCTTTTTATTTCATTAAAACCATCTTGTTAACAAGGTTAACATTGTTTGCGTTTAACCTGTAAATATAAACTCCGTTTGCAAGCTTGCCGCCATTGAAATTTACGCTGTGGCTGCCCGATGTCTGGTAACCGTTTACAAGTGTTGCTACTTCACGGCCGAGTATGTCATATACTTTAAGCTGCACATTGCCGGCTTCCGGTAAACTATAATTTATAACCGTACCGGGGTTAAAAGGATTTGGATAGTTTTGCGATAGAGAATACTTTGTTATTTTTACTCCCTTATCTTCATTTCCTTTAACAGCAAGAACTACTCCCCCTTCATGAAATACCGATAAACCTCCACCATCAGTTCCAATCCATTTGTTTTCATTTTTATCTATGGCTATCGAATTGACAGTATTAGAAAGCAGGCCGGAATTTGATTCGTTATAAACTGTCCAGGTTTGTCCGTCATATTTAGTTAAACCTTCCCCATTAACTCCAAGCCATTTATTTCCGTTTTTATCAATGGTTATTGAGCAAATGTCATTACCAGGCAGGCCGGAATTCGATTTGTTATAAACCGTCCAGGTTTGTCCATCATATTTTACTAAACCGCTACTCATAGTTCCAATCCATTTGTCTCCGTTTCCATCTATAACTAATGTTCTGATAAAAAAATCAGGTAGACCTGAATTCGATTCATTATATACTGTCCAGGTTTGTCCGTCATATTTGACTACTCCGCCATCTATTCCAAGCCATTTATTTCTGTTTTTATCTATGGTTATTGCTCTAATAGCATTATAAGGAAGGCCGGAATTTGAATAGTTATATACCGTCCAGCTTTGTCCATCATATTTGGTTAACCCATTGTCTGCTCCAATCCATTTGTCTCCGTTTTTATCTATGGCTATTGAGTTAATATGATTACCCGGCAGGCCGGAATTTGACGCATTATATACCACCCAGTTTTGTCCGTCATATTTGGCTATACCGGCATGTGTGCCAATCCATTTGTCTCCGTTTCCATCTATAACTAATGTTTTGATAAAACCATCAGGCAGGCCGGAATTTGACGCATTATATACCACCCAGTTTTGTCCATCATATTTAACCAGACCGCTATTAATGGTTCCAATCCATTTGTCTCCGTTTTCATCTATGGTTATCGAGTTGATAGAACCATCAGGCAGGCCGGAATTCGCCGTGCTATATGCCGTCCAGTTTTGTCCGTCATATTTAACTATACCATTGTTCTCAGTTCCAATCCATTTATCCCCATTTTCATCTATGGCTATTGAAGTGATCCAATTAGTAGGCAGGCTGGAATTAGACGTATTATATACAGTCCAATTTTGTCCATCATATTTAACTAAACCGTTATTAATAGCTCCAATCCATTTGTTTCCATTTTTATCTATGGCAATTGCAATGATCATATCATAAGGCAAGCCGGAATTCGACTCGTCATAAACCGTCCAGTTTTGTCCGTCATATTTGGCTATACCTTCGCCCCAAGTTCCAATCCATTTGTTCCCATTTTCATCTATGGCTATTGAAGTGACATAATTAAAAGGCAGGCCGGAATTTGACGTATTAAATACCGTCCAGGTTTGTCCATCATATTTTACTATACCATTGTTCTCAGTTCCAATCCATTTGTCTCCGTTTGTATCTATGGTTATAGATTGTAAAAAATTATCAGGCAAGCCGGAATTTGATTTGTTGTATACTGTCCAGTTTTGTCCGTCATATTTGGCTAAACCCCTATTTAATATAATCCATTTATCTCCGTTTTTATCTATGGCTATTGCTTTAATGCCATTAAAAGGCAGGCTGGAATTTGACGTATTATATACCACCCAGTTTTGTCCATCATATTTAACCAAACCGCTATTAATAGTTCCAATCCATTTATCTCCGTTTTCATCTATGGCTATTGCAGTGACATAATTAGCAGGCAGGCCTGAATTATTTTTGTCATAAAAAACGGTTTCTTTTGTGATCTTGTTTATTTTAGCAAGCCCACCCTCAGTTCCTATCCATACATAATCACCCTGAATTGTTACAGTATTTACATTCTTCCCAAAGTTGTTATAATTTATCCACTCCCTATTTTGAGCATTGGTTGTTAAAGTTAAAGCGAAGTAAATAATTGCTGTAAAAATAACGTTATTTATTTTCATAATATTCTCCCCTTTTTAATAGACCCTTTGGTTGTTGGGTTTTGTATACAATAATTGTATTTGCGTAAAATGTATTTGGATAGTTTTGAAAAAGATAAATTCTCCCCGAATTTCCGGTAGTTGCTGTTTCACTGGAAGTAATTCTGTTTGAAGTAATAAACGGATAACCACTATTATTTATATCCGATTTCATCTAACATCTATCCCCGTTTTTTGCCGCTATAACAAAATAAATATAAGTTTATTTCAACTTAGTTGCAACAACCTGACATTTCTATCGAGTTATTACATTTCTATCGGGTTATTGCAATTTACTATTTGTTAAATAAACAGGATTTTATTTTGCTGATATGCCCGGCACCCCAAAATAAAACCGGCGCCTTTTAAGCGCCGGTTTTTAAACAATCACTTGTTTGTAGGATAAGCTGGTTTGGGAGGAAATGTAAACGGGTTATCCTTTATCTGTTGCAATAATACTTCAATTGCTTTTTCGAGCTGAGGATCTTTGCCCGCCATTACGGAAGCGGGATCGTTATCCACAAGAATATCGGGATAAGCGCCGTGGTTTTCAACAAGCCATTTGCCATCTCGTCCGTAAAAAGCGTTGTTCGATTGCTCCACTTTTCCGTTATCAATTGTTGTCTGCGTGTTTAATATTCCAACCAGACCTCCCCACGAAGGAACGCCTACAACCTTGCCAAGTTTATTGGCTTTAAAATCTTCAATAAACGCTTCGCCGTCCGAGCCATTATATTCGTTTGAAATTGCGACATACTGGTTGTTGGAAGCACTGCCGGGATACCTGAAAGCGTCCATATTTTTTGTGTTGTTAAACGAAGTCAGTTTTCTTTCCAGCTTGTCTATCATAAAGTATTCGGTCCAGCCGCCGGAGTTTCTGCGTACGTCAACTATTATTCCTTCCTTGTATCTGAAAGCTCTCCAGTATTTGTCGAACTCGCCTATACCTTCCGAACCCATGGCGTTGATGTGCATATAACCAAGTTTTCCGCCAGAAGCCTTATCAACCTTTGCTATATTGTCTTCAATCCATCTGAAGTATCTTAGTTTGGTATTGTTCTTAATAGGCTCAATTTCATAAGTCCTCGCGTCATCAGCCGATGGGCGATTGTTGACAGTTATTTTAAACTTCTTACCCGGAGTCATTTGCAAATACTTGTTATAATCGTCCGGTACTTTTATTTCCTTTCCGTCAATTGCAATAAGGTAATCTCCCTCCTTCAATTTAATATCAGGTCTTGCAAGAGGAGAAGCCATATCTCTGTTAATATCGTTAGAACCAAAGATCTTATCGAATTTATAATAAGAGGAATTTCCGTCCTTTACCAAATCGGCGCCAAGCCAGCCGGTATAAACCGGCGAAGAAGAAGGCGCGCTTACGTTGCTGAAATCGCCGCCGCTAATGTAAGTGTGCGAAACGGATAACTCGCCAACAAGCTGTAACAATACCCAGTTAAGCTCGCTGCGGGTGGATATTTGCGGCAGGTACGATTTATACTTTTCGCCAAGAGCTTTCCAGTCTTTTCCATGCATTCCCGGATCGTAGAAAAAATCCCTGTACCAGCGCCATGTATCATTAAAAATCTGGTTCCATTCGTCATGGTAATTCACAAAATACGTCATGCCCGAAAGACCCAGTCTAAAGCCAACAGCTCTTGTTTTATAAGCCTGATCCAAAGTAGTAACGTAAATATCAGCGTCCTTTTGAATGAGCAGTTGTTTCTGGTCTGTTGAAGTTTTAAAATCCTTAATCTTTTCGCCAAGCACCACATCTCTTTTTTCGTTCATATCAAAAATGTGCAGGTTCCATTTTGTAGCGCCGCCCGGTTTAAATATTTCTTCGTATTCGTCTTCCGTAAATTTATCTACCGAGCACCAGGCAACCTTATTGAAACCGGCTTTAAGGAAAAAGAAATTACCCGGTTCAACCGGCAAAGGAAAAGTTCTCTGCTGAATGCCGTCTACATCAATCCTGAACTCATCTGAAGTCTTTTCGTTTTCCGTAACCGGGTCTGCAAAAGGCGGTTTTTCATCATTTTTTAATGTAACTACCATCACCTGCTGAGGTGTTGCAACTACATGATTGTCTTCATAAAAATCCATCTGCAAATCAAAGTTCCTGCTTGATACATAATACAGATATTTTCCGTTCGCGTCGAACGATGGATAAAGGTTATCGTAAAAATCGCTTGTAACGGCGTATCTTTTATTTTCATCCAGACTGTAAATAAAAATCTGGCTGTTTCTGTTTGGCTGAACAAGACTGTAGCAAATCCACTTGCTGTCAGGCGACCAGTTATAATCGCTTATTTCCCAGTAGAACTCATCATTTTTCATTCTATGGTTCTCATCAATTTTAACAAGTTTTTTACTTGCCACATCAACATAAAAAATTGAAAAGTCCTTGTTGCCGAACAAAATTTTCTTTCCGTCAGGCGACCAGAACAACTGATAGTTTGTTCTGTCAAGCGTAGTTGTAAGCTGTGTCCATTCGCCTCCGCTTATACTTTGTATATAAAGCTGGTACTCGCCCGATTTATCCGAAAAGAAAGCAACAGTTTTACCATCGGGAGAAATACGCGGGTACATTTCCCTTGTACCGGGAGTGTTGGAAAGGTTCTTTGAGTCTCCCGATTGTACATCCACAGTAATAACATCGCCGCGGGCGTCTATTGCAACCGTGTTGCCATCGTTGGAAACATTTACAGAATGAATATAGTCTTTTGGATTAATGGTTTTATCTCTTAAAGCCCACCTATCAGAGGGAATTGTAATGCTTATTTGTTTGACTGTTTTTGTTGCAACATCAAGTACGTTTATATAACCATCGTGCATAAAAACAATTGAGCGGCCATCTGTCTCCGGCTGAATAACATCGACATCGGTATAGTTTGTAACCTGCGCAATTTCCTTAGTTGCAAGGTTCATTGAATATATGTTTGCAATCCCATTGTTCTTATCGGAAACGTAATACATATAATCGCCAATCCACATGGGGTAAGCGTTTTTTCCCACATAATCCGTTATGGCAGAGAACTTATTAGTTTCAAAATCATACATCCAGATATCGGTATACTCACCGCCCTTATAACGCTTCCAGTTATACTCTTCGTTGCCTTTTCTGTTATAAAGCATTTTCTTGCCGTCCGCGGAAAAACTGCATAATTTGCCTCTGTCCAAAGGCAGTCTTTCCGGAGCGGAACCGTTTTTATTTACGAAATACAAATTACCCGTGCGCATAATAAAGTTTTCATACGTGGATCCGAAAACTATTCTCTGCCCATCGGGTGTCCAGGCAACGCACATAACGCCGCCGGGAGTATATGTAACTCTATATGGTTCGCCGCCTTCGGCCGGCATGGTATAAATGTTTGAATTGCCGTCATAAGAGCCGGTAAACGCTATTGTTTTACCGTCCGGCGAGAATTTTGCGGAATACTCGCTTCCTGGGGCTGAAGTAATTCTTGTTGCCGAACCGCCGGCAGAACCGACAGTCCACAAGTCCCCTTCATAAGTAAAAACAATTTTATCCTTATAAATATCAGGGAATTGCATAAAACGTCCCTCTCCGGCAGAAAAAGCGACCTGCGCAAAAGGGAATAAAAACATAAAAAAGAAGAAAATTTTCTTCATAATATCTCCGAAATAAAAAATTAGGTAATGTAAAAATAATAAAAGAATTATTTAAACGTTGCAATACAATTGCATTAACAAATAAATTAATAAGGCTTGTATGCACAAATATTTACAAATACGTTAAAGAGCCGCTGCGCAACCAGCCACAAAGGCGAGTTCAAAATGAACTAAATTAAATTCAATTATGTTAAAATAAATGCGGCTGTAATAGGCTTAAGTTAACGTTTAAGTTGAACCTTTTGCATATATGATAGACGAATAAGATACAAATTGCATTGCATTAGCAAAAAGGATTTTATAATTTTGACTTGACAATTAATTAATTATTTAGGTTACAAAAACATATGGCAAAAGAAGTTCAGATACTTGAAGACGTAGTGATACGTTTTGCAGGTGATTCTGGCGATGGTATGCAATTGACGGGTTCCCAGTTTACAAATACAACTGCGTTAGTTGGTAACGATTTAAGTACCCTCCCCGATTATCCTGCTGAAATCCGCGCTCCTATAGGAACTACATACGGCGTTAGCGGATACCAGCTACATTTTAGCAGTAACGAAGTTTTCACCCCCGGAGATCATCCTGATGTTTTAATAGCAATGAACCCCGCGGCGTTAAAGGTTAACCTTAAAGACCTTAAAAAAGGCGGCACTATTATCGTCAATGAAAATTCATTCGACCTTAAAAATTTAAAATTAGCCAATTACGAATCTAATCCTTTGGAAGACGGCTCGCTTGAAGGTTACGAAGTTATTCTTGTTCCACTTTCAAAGCTAACGGCTTCGGCTCTTGAATCGACCGGACTTACTAACAAGGAAATTGCCCGTTGCAAAAACTTTTTTGCCCTGGGTTTAATGTACTGGATGTTCAGTCGCCCTATTGAACCAACTCTCGAATGGATTAATGAGAAATTTAAAAATAACGAAGCTATAAAAAATGCCAACCGCGAAGTTTTGCTTTCGGGTTATGCTTACGGCGATAACGCGGAAATCTTTACAACAAGGTTTCATGTGGAATCCGCACAGCTCGAAAAAGGTTTTTACCGCAATATTTCCGGCAACGAAGCTACCGCTTTGGGATTAATAGCGGCTTCCGTTCAAAGCAAACTTAATTTGTTTTTGGGCAGCTACCCTATTACGCCGGCTTCGGATATTCTGCATGAATTAAGCAAACACAAAGAATTTGGCGTTAAGACTTTCCAGGCAGAAGATGAAATTGCAGCTATATGCGCTTCAATTGGAGCCTCTTACTCAGGCGCGCTTGCAGTAACAACCACAAGCGGTCCGGGTCTGGCTCTTAAAACCGAGGCGCTTGGACTTGCAGTAATGACGGAACTCCCGCTTGTTATTGTAGATGTTCAGCGCGGCGGCCCAAGCACAGGGCTCCCTACAAAAACGGAACAGGCAGACTTATTGCAGGCTGTTTACGGCCGTAACGGTGAGTGCCCTATACCGGTAATTGCGGCTTCAACTCCGTCAGACTGTTTCTATACCGCAATTGAAGCGGCAAGAATTGCATTGAAATATATGACTCCCGTAATCTTCCTTTCAGACGGATACCTCGGCAATGGTTCGGAACCAATGAAGGTTCCAAATGTTGAAGATCTTCCTGATATTTCAGTAAAATTTGCCGAACCACAGGAAGGATTTGCTCCATATTCAAGAGACGAAAACCTTGCGCGCCCATGGGCTATTCCCGGTACACAGGGGCTTGAACACCGCATTGGCGGTCTCGAAAAATCGAATTTAACCGGAGCTGTTAACTACACTCCTGAAAACCATGAGTTTATGGTTCGATTAAGAGATAAGAAAGTAAGAAGCATTGCAAACGATATACCCGACCTTGAAGTAACAGGAGACCAGCAAGGCGAGCTTCTTGTTATTGGATGGGGCGGTACTTACGGCGCTATTACAGATGCCGTGGTTAAAGCCAGAAAAAAAGGTTACAAGGTTTCGCAGGCTCATTTTACTCATATCTTCCCGCTTCCTAAAAATACAGAAGAGGTCCTTGGTAAATTCAAAAATATTTTGGTTGTTGAAATTAACCTTGGACAAATGGCCAAATACCTTAGAAGCGAACTGAACGCAAACGTTATGCAGTATAACAGGGTTCAGGGGCTTCCTTTCAAATCTTCGGAAATTGAAGCAAAGATTATTGAATTATTAGGAGGCAAATAACGATGGCTGATGTAAAAGAGCAGGAAGTTAAATTGACGCCCAAGGACTTTGTTCCCGCCGGCGACGTAAGATGGTGCCCTGGCTGCGGCGATTATTCAATACTTTCGCAGGCACAAAAAATATTGCCCGATTTGGGTATTAAAAAAGAAAATTTCGTCTGGGTTTCCGGCATTGGTTGCTCAAGCAGATTTCCTTATTATATGGATACTTTCGGGTTCCATAGTATTCACGGCAGAGCTCCGGCTATTGCTACAGGAATTAAAGTTAACCGCCCTGACCTTGCTGTTTGGGTTGCTTCCGGTGACGGAGACCTTTTGAGCATTGGCGGCAACCACTTTATTCACTCATGCCGTAAAAATGTGGATTTGAAAGTTCTTCTTTTTAATAACAGAATTTACGGACTTACAAAAGGACAGTATTCGCCTACTTCCGAAAAAGGGAAAAAGACGAAAAGCTCTCCATACGGCAGCGTAGACTACCCGTTTAACCCCGTTTCTCTTGCCGTAGGAGCAGATGCTTCGTTTGTTGCCCGTTCGCTGGATAGAGACGTTAAACACATGCAGTATGTTATGAACAGGGCTGCTGCTCATAAAGGATTTGCGTTTGTTGAAGTTTACCAGAACTGTGTTATTTTTAATGACGGCGCGTTTACTAAACTTACGGACAAAGAAACAAAAGCCGATAACGTACTGTTTCTTGAAGATAAAAAACCAATGGTTTTTGGCGCTAATGACGATAAGGGAATAAAACTTAATGGTCTTACACCCGAAGTCATCGATCTTAAAGACGGGAAAAATTCCATTAACGATGTTTGGGTTCACGATGAACACGACCCAAGCCCTGTAAGAGCAATTATTCTTTCGCACTTTGTAGATTCACCTGATTTGCCTACTCCTGTTGGAGTTTTCAGACAGGTGATAAAACCTACTTACGATGATGAAGTTGCCGAACAGGTTGAAAGCGTTACGGCCAAGAAAGGCAAAGGCGATCTTCAGAAATTATTATTTAGCGGCAATACCTGGGAAGTTCAGTAATTTTCCTTTTTGCGGAGCTGGATAAAATTACTATATTATTCGTGGGTTTAATGAATTCTATGTTCATTAAACCCTTTTTTATTAATATAACAGTATTTATATGATTGATTTTGAAAAATTAAAAGATATTCTTGTTAAAAATAATTCATTCCTTTTAACAACCCACGTTAACCCCGATGCAGACGCTATCGGTTCGGAAATGGCTTTATATTTTGTACTTAAGGAACTGGGTAAAAAAGTAAGAGTTATCAATTTCAGCGAAACTCCCTACAACCTTGCTTTTCTCGATACGGATAATATTATTGAACAATTTGACGAGAAAAAACACAGTAGTCTTTTTAGCGAAGTTGATGTTTTGGCGGCGCTTGATTTTAACCGCTCCGACCGGATAATAAAAATGCAGAGTTTTTTTAACGAAAGCGAAAAATATAAAATCTGCGTGGATCACCACCAGGCTCCCGATAACTTTGTTAATGCTATCTTTGCCGATCCCGATTATGCCGCAACAGGGCACATCATCTACGATCTTATAGATAAAACCGGCATTGTTAAACTCAGTCCGGATACAGCGATACCAATTTACGCGGCTATTATGACAGATACCGGCTCGTTCAGGTATGACCGCACCACCCCAGCCATACACATGATTGCGGCCAAACTTCTGGAAAACGGAGCAAACCCGAACGAAATTGCCACTAAAATTTTTGATGAAAGCAAGTTCAGCAAGTTAAAACTCCTTGGTCAGGCGCTTTCTTCAATTGAATTGTACGGTAAAGAGAAGAAAATTGCTTTCATGAAAATAACAAAGGAAGTAATAGAAAAAACCGGAGCGTTGGAAAATGATACGGACGGTTTTGTAAATAACTGCCTTTCAATTGAAAATGTTGTTATGGGATTGTTGTTTCTTGAGCTTGAAGAGGGTTTTAAAGTCAGTTTCCGTTCAAAAGGAACAATTCCGGTCCATAAGCTTGCCGGCGAGTTTGGCGGAGGCGGACATATAAACGCTTCGGGAGTTAGAATCAGAGATAAAAAGATGAACGAACTATTGCCCGTTATTCTGCAAAGCGCAGAAAAATACCTTTAAATCAAAGAGAGTAATATGATTAAAATAAAAATTAAAGCGGATAACAAATTAAAATTATCGGCGCCTTCGTGCATACTTCTGTTTCTTCACCAGAATAAAAACTTAAAAGAAGAATTACAGTCAGTTGTTACAAGCTACGGACTTAAAGCGACAAAAATTCAACAGAAGAATTTTACTTCGGATAAGGGAAGTGAAATAAGAATTTATAAAGAGGACTCAAAGCCGGATTTGTTTATTATTAAAAAGATCAAAACAGATGAAAATTTTTCCGCGGATTATTTTAGGAATTACCTTGCCGGTTTAATTCCTTCCCTTGTAACCGAAGAGATTTCAATCTTAAATGTAATACTACCGGAATTTGAACCGTATAAGGAATATTTTACGGACGCCGCTTATTTGGCAGCTACTATTGCCGAAGGAGCGCACTACGGCGCTTACTCGTTCGATAAATATAAAACAAAAGACAAAGAAAAACACTCACTTGATGTTGTTATTTTTACTAACGAATTGAAAAAAACCGCCCACGTTGTTGAAACCGCGAACAAGGTTATGCGTGGTGTTGAATTCACTCGAAATATTTCAAACGAACCGGGGATGTACCTTCCGCCGCAAAAACTTGCCGAGCAAATAAAGAAAGAATGCTCCGGTAAAAAAATAAAGGTAACCGTTTTTGACGAGAAGGAAATAAAAAAACGCAAAATGGGAGGAGTGCTTGCAGTAGGTTCGGGCAGCGATAATCCGCCACGTTTTATTGTTATGGAGTACAAACCCAAAGCCGCCAAAAAAGCGAAGAAAATTGCGCTGGTTGGCAAAGGGGTGACTTTCGATTCAGGCGGAATTTCTCTTAAGCCCGCATCCGATATGTGGGAAATGAAGGCGGACATGTCAGGCGCGGCTGTTGTGGCCGGAATTGTTCTGGCTGCCGAAGCCTGCAATTTACCTGTTGAAATTACCGGCATTATTCCCGCTGTGGAAAATATGCCTTCGGGTAAAGCTTATAAACCTGGAGATATTGTTGTAACCGCTTCGGGGCAGACTATTGAAGTTGATAATACAGACGCCGAAGGAAGAGTTATTCTTGCAGACGCTCTTTATTACGCCTCGCAATTAAAACCGGACGCAATTATAGACCTTGCCACCCTTACCGGCGCAATATGCGTTGCTCTTGGAGAGTATTTTGCGGGTCTGTTTACCAACGATGACAAGATGGCGGAAGGATTGTACAGATCGGGCATAAAAACAAATGACCGCGTTTGGCGGATGCCTCTTTGGAACGATTACAACAAGCTTATTAAAAGCGATGTTGCCGATGTTAAAAATACCGGCGGCAGATGGGGCGGCGCTATTACAGCCGCGAAATTCCTTGAGATGTTTGTTGGTAAAAATATTCCATGGGCGCATGTTGATATTGCGGGCCCTGCAATTGCAAACGGGCTTAACAATTACTCAAAACCGTACATGACAGGCTTTGGAGTGCGTCTTATTTTTGATTATTTACAAAATATTTAAAATAAATTAAACTTTTTGCCCTATTTGCCGATTATATAAATAAAGTTGAATTAAAGGTTGTTTTCAATTATTAATGGCAAAGGAGGGCTGGTATGAGTAAGACATTTGTTTCTGTTCAGCCGATCAAAAACGGCATGATTCTTATTGAAGCGCAAAACAACAAAGAGGTTGTAACACTGGTCAGCAGAAATGAACGTGTAATTTTAAAATTACTTAAAATCCATTTTAAACTGTGGATGCTGAACATGATTAATTCTTTTGCCGACGCCTTTATAACGACCGACAATATTACGCGTATAAAACAAGAAAAATAGATTATTTTTCACTCCATAAATGTATTAGTATAATAAAAAAACTCCGCTATTGCGGAGTTTTTTATTATACTAAACCGCATTCACTTCAAAGATGTATCATTTTGATAATTATTACCGGCTTTTCTCATAAAGGGAATGAACTTATCCGGTTTCACCACGTATTTAAGCATATAAAAGCGGCATTAATTTTGCTTTATTACTCTGAATATTGACTATTTTAAGGGATACGATAAATGGAGTTGATGAACATTATTGGAATAATGGTTTCAGTGCTTGGAATAATAGCGGTTTTGGTTTTTTCTGTTTCGTTTCTGATATATAAATCTCGCAGTAAACAAAAGAGGGCCGCTATGCAGGTTCCAGAACAGGAGTACAGGGAAGAGATTCCATATTTACGCAAAGGCTTTGTTTATCCGGCAAGGCTGGATTTGCAAAATGTAGCTTTGGTTTACAAATATAAAAAGGAACAGGAACGCCTTAATAAATTACGCAGAAGCGCGGCGCATACCGCTTTTAATAATAGAATACCGGAAAAGTTTACCGTAATTAACAACCTTCATAGCAAGTACTCAAACCACCAGGCCGGGTTCAGAATAAACTACGCGGACCAGACCTCCATGATTGAGAGACAAGACAGTAACAGAAATTGAGTTTAATAAATTTAATACTCTGCCGGGAATAAAGCCGGCAGAGTAGTTAAAAAACTTCCCCTTTTATTATTCATCTTTATAAATCCATTCATGCTGACGTTTTAATCTTTTATCAAGGCCATGTTTTTTGAAAATAGCGGCCATTTCCTTATCTGTTTTATTTTTTAATTTAAGAGAATTGTTATTGGCCAGTTCCTTTATCGTTACGCCAACAACGGCGGCGGCTTCGGAAAGATGTTTGATATTTACTTTATCAAATGTATCTCCGGCATCGTGATAGTATCTAACCGATTCGTCATCCAATCTTGACTCCATTGAAAAAACCGGAATACCCCTGAACATAAAAGGAATATGATCGCTGTTGGTATAAGGATGATTTACCACTCCCGCGCTTAAATTAAATCCGTTAAGCTCTTTTAGAATGCCATTAAACGCCGGTATAAGCTCCTCAAAGCCCAAAACGTTATATCCGGTAGGTGAACCTATCATATCCATGTTAAGCATTACCAGTATGCTCTCCTGCGAGTGCATTTCCACATATCTCTGCGAACCCCACAACCCAAGCTCTTCCCCGTTGAACCATACAAACTCAACAGTATAATAATTATTGTACGAAAATGTTTTCAGCAGCCGCGCCACATCAAATAAAACGGCAGTACCAACTCCGTTATCTATACTGCCCTGCCCAAGATCCCACGAATCGAAATGCGCGCCTACAACAATTTTTTCTTTGACCTTACCCGGCAGCGTTGCAACCAGATTGGGAGCCTGCATTTCTTTACAATATGACTTTGTGATTATTTCCATTTTTACAGTCTTATCGCTTTCAAAAAGCCTTTCAATCCATTTGCCTTCTTCGTATGAGATTGAAAATGCGGGAATTTTAGTAGGTTGGCCAGTAAAATCGCCAGTACCGCACAATAATGACATGCCTGGTTTTGTATTGATAAACAAAATAGCTTTAGCTCCGTATTTGGCGGCAGTATCAATAGCCTCATACCTCAGCAGAGCTTCCCGGCCCGAAGGAGCCTCCTGTGTGACAAGGGCAATTTTTCCATTAATTCGCCCGTTTGCATACTCTTCTCCAAAACCGTTTTTGGCATATACAACTTCAGCTGTAAAGGCATCTGTTTTATTCGTATAACCAAGCGCGGCGGCCTTCAGCTTTCTTTCGATCGGCTCTGTCATTTTCAATCCATCATCTCCCCTGATCCACCCGGGGAATGTGAAATTTTCGAGTTTCGCTTCAATGCCGATTTTTGTAAGCTCGTTTTTTAATATTTCAATTCCCTTTAAATTTTGACTTGTTCCCACAAGTCTTCCCCCGGCTTCATCGCAAATTGTCTGTAAAACTTTATAAGACGCGTTTTCGGCAAACGCGGAACCAATTACAGGGAGCCACGCGCTTTTATTTTGAGGGAACAAACACACGGCATACAATAAAACCGCGTAAAAAATGTAACGTTTGGTATGCGCCATTTTAACCTTTTGTTTATTGAATAATTTTAATGGCAGAGAATATTTTATGTGCTCTGCAAGGTAATATTAAAAAATAAAAAGTAAATAAATATACTTTCAAAAAAAACAAAATATCCGTTAAACAAGTAACTCATTTTTACGACAATACAAGTGAAGTCTGAATAATTAAGCAAGGACGCTTGATTATATGTTACAACAAGGAGGTTTATATGTCGTTCCGAATAAATACAAACATATCGGCGGGAAGCGGTAAGGATATAACAATGCAGAAAGGTATGGATTCTGCCGAAGACAGGCTCAAGCTTACATTCCGTAAGAACACCAAATTCGTAAAATCCGCACCTGTATATACAACAGGTATGGCCATTCAAAACAAAATAATTCAAATGCAATCTGTACAATACAATGTAAGAAGTGCAAAAGAATTGCTGTCTGCTGCCGAAAAACAGTTAACAGGAGCACAGGAACTGTTTTTTACAGCAAAGCTGCGGATTTTTGATATGGAAGACAACTACAACAATGTAAGTCGGTTACAAACCATATCGGAATCAATAAGGAGCTTATCTTGTCATCTGGGAGATTTTGAAAACACAATCAAAGTTTCGGTTACAGGGTTAAGCGATTATAAAAACATGCTGGAATCGAGCGATGAGTTATTGACATCAGCCATTTCTAATTCAGAGGCTACTGTTTCCCGCATGTTTGATACCGATTGATATTAAGAACTTAAGACACCGCAAGACGGAATTAAGTATTGCGAACATGTTTGATTATTTCATATTCTAAAATTATAATTTAGCAAGGACGCATGCAATTCATATTTCGTTTTGCGGTTGTATTTTATTTCCTCTTTAATGGCTTCCGCCTTAACATACCAAAGTAAAAAAAACACAGGCGCAATATTTTTTATTACCAACAATTAAGAAATTTACTTATATTTACGCACACAAAAAATAAAGATATGCTTCGGGGTGTAGCGCAGCCCGGCTAGCGCGCTTCGTTCGGGACGAAGAGGTCGTAGGTTCGAATCCTATCACCCCGACTTAAAAGCTTAAAAACACAATTTGTTTTTAGGCTTTTTTTGTATACTGCCACAATAAAACTTCAAAAAAACTGTTTCTTAAAATAAAATTTTCGTGCAAATTGCTGTTTGAATTTCAGCTAAAATATTTTTTGTTTATATAATTATTTTCATGGAGAATTTAAAATGGGCCATGCAGCTTCGGCAAAAAAAAGAGTATGCCAAATTTGTGGTAAAGATGCAAGATACGATCTTCATCCGGGAATACTTGTTAGCCCGGCAGTAGCGGAGTTTATTCAAAAGGAAGCGGGCAAGTGGTGCGAAGAAGGCTGGATTTGCGCGGAAGATCATAGAAAATTCAGGCATGAATATGTAAAGTCGCTGCTTGAAACCGAAGGAGGTAAATTAAGCGAGCTCGATAAGGAAGTCCTTGACAGTATGAAATCTCAGGAGCTTTTAACAAAGAATCCCGAGGAGGAATTAGCAACCACATATACTTTTGGGCAAAAGCTCGCGGATAAAATTGCCGCTGTTGGCGGAAGCTGGGGCTTTATCATAGGATTTTCGGTTGTATTATGCAGCTGGATTATAATTAATACAATTATACTTTCTTTTCATCCCTTTGATCCTTATCCTTTTATTTTAATGAATTTGATTCTTTCTTGCCTTGCGGCTATTCAGGCGCCCATAATTATGATGAGCCAGAACAGACAGGAAACAAGAGACAGACTGACTGCAAAAAACGATTACCAGATTAATCTGAAAGCGGAAATTGAAATAAGGCATCTTCATCAGAAGCTTGACCATGTGCTTACGCATCAATGGGAAAGACTGATTGAGATACAGGAGTTGCAGCTTGAGATGAATAAAAAAATACTTGATGAAAAGAAAGGACAATAAACTTGTAGATGTTATTTGGCCTTATTTATGCGTAACAATTATATTAATTTTATTTTTAGTCAGCACCAAATAAATACAAATTAGCTTAATGAAATATACTTTTTCTATAATCGTAATTTTACTTGCAGCTCCTTTCGGGTTTTTATTTGCACAGGATACAACTGCAAACCGCGATCAATCAATACAGAGAATTGAAACGCTTGAGCAAAAGATAGAGGAACTTGAAAAGAGAATTTCGAAGCTTGAAAAAGATACCGCCGCGGTAAAACAAAATAAAAGCGGCTATAAAACGCGGGCCAACTGGCTCGCTCTTGAAAAAGGAATGGATAAGAAACAGGTCAAAACTCTTTTGGGTGAACCGGGAAAAATACTTAAAGGTTATGGAGAATTCTGGTACTATCCTGACTCTTTTGGCGGACGTGTTGAATTTGATGCCGATGAAAAAGTCAATAGCTGGAAAGAGCCATAATCTATTTTCACTTTCAAAAAAAACAGATGAACACAAAAACAGTACTGATAAACGAAATAGGCGAAGTATTACTCCGAAAAAACAGTCGCTCTAAGTACATGAGCATAGCAATAAAATCCACACAAGGCGTTGTTGTTACCATGCCGACTTACTACAGCTACGAAGAAGGGATTAAATTCGCTTACGAAAAAACAGAATGGATAAAACGAGGGCTTGAAAAACTAAAGCAAAGCAAATTCGCCCCTGTTGTTTATGACGGGCAAACTCCCGTTAAAACCAGAAGTTTTATTATTGAATTTGAAAAGAGCGAGAGCAAAACGGTTTTTATTGAAGGAACGGAACACAAAATAGTTTTTAAGTATCCTGCAAGCAAAGACATAAAGTCCCCCGAGATGCAGAAAAAAATCAAACTCGTGCTGGAACATATTTACCGTCTTGAAGCCCATGAATATCTTCCGCAACGAATAGACGCGCTCTCTAAACAATATAACATACCATTTAACAGATTGAGCATAAAAAACATAAAAAGCCGCTGGGGAAGCTGTTCGGCAAGGAATAATATTAATTTAAGCATTTACTTAATGAAGCTGCCAGATGAACTGATTGATTATGTTATCTCGCACGAGCTTGCCCACGTAATAGTAAAAAACCACAGTAAAAAATTCTGGCTCTTTCTTGAAAAGCTGACAGGCAACGCCAAAAAGCTTGATAAGCTGCTTAAAAATTACAGAACACAATAAGAAGCGTTTAATTCTTCGAACTCAAATTCCAAATCCATCTGTGGGCTTTATGAAAAAAGCCGGATGGCTGAGCAAACATCAAAACGCATTTGTGGTGAACCACATCAATGTTTTTACTTTGGCAAAATTCAATTGCCGTATCTGACTCGGCCCCGTTTTGCAGCCATATTTTGTTTATACCCGCTTCCGCAGCCTCTGCCACTATTTTCTCTGTTTCGGAAGGGTGAAGAACAACAATTAATCCACCAACCTTACACGGCAGGCTTTTAACATCATGGTAACAACTAACACCATCTATTTCATTTGCGGATGGATGAATGGGATATAGTTCATAACCTTTGGATTGCAGTTCGCGCAGCAAAGAATTACCGAATTTTTTACCGGAACGGGAAACCCCCGCTATGGCAAGTTTTTTTTCCGCAAGAAAACTGTCAACAGAACTTAAATCAGTCATATATTACCTTTATAATGTTAAACAATCTCTTCTTTGTAATAATCCGCATTATAAAAAGCCAAAAGCACAATTAATCTTTCAATTCTTTTACAACAACACGCGCGCCTTCCGTTTTTGTAACAACAATACGGCTTCCCTTTTCAATATATGCCCCATCGGTAACAACATCAACTCTTTCTCCGTTAATTTGCGCAATTCCTGCCGGGCGAAGTGTTGTAGCTGCAATGCCCTGACAGTTAAGGTATTTATCGTATAGCGGATTTGAAACAAAGCCCTTTCCTGCTTCAGTTGCAGAAGAAAGGACAAGATGCCCAAATCTTTCCGATTTTGGCAAAAACCGAACAAGCAAATAAAACAATCCTATCACTATTAAGAGAGAAATAGTCATTTGCACAATAGCTCCGGAAATACTTGCAAAGTCAAAAATAGGCAATGAAGAAATCAGAGAAAAGAAAAGCGAGCCCACCATTAGCACAATTCCGGTTACGCCAACAATTCCGAACCCGGGAATAACAAAAATTTCGAGAAGAAGTAAAATCACGCCAATTATAAACATCAGAATTTCCATCATGGAAGCGAGCTGCAAAATGTACGAGGAACCAAAAAACAGCATAAGAGCTATGGCTCCGGCTACACCCGGAAATGTTAAGCCCGGCGTTTTTATCTCCATGAATATTCCAATAAGACCAATAATAATAAGTATTGAAGAGACAATAGGATTATTAAGGAATCTCACAAAGTTTTCAGCCCAATTGGATTTTTCCTCTAGAATCTGCGCGTCTTTTAGATTAAACGAATTTAAAACTTCAGTCATACTGCCAACAACGGTATCGGCCATTTTATATTTATACGCTTCCTGCGCGGTCAAAGTAATAAGTCGGGTACTGTCATCAAGCCCCGGAATAGCGATACGCTCATCCACCATTCCTTCGGCAATATCGCCGCGCCTGCCGTTCCTCTCAGCCGCGGAACGCATTTCTCCGCGCATAAACGATTGATACTTTTCCGATTGCTTTTCGCCCTGCTGGTTTACTACTGTTGAGGCTCCCATGGAACTCCCCGGAGCCATTGCAATTTTCTTGCACGAAAGGGTTATAAGCGCGCCGGCGGAAATAGCCCTTTTATCAACATAGGCAATCGTCAAAACTTTGCTGTTTAATATCGCGTCCTTTATTTGCGTTGCGGCATCAACCCTGCCACCCAAAGTGTTTATTCTGAATATAACTGCATCGGCTCTGTTTTTTTCGGCATCTGTAATAATTCTTGAAACATACGGAGCAAGAGAAATTCCTATTTCCTCGTCAATTTGGGCAACATATACTTTTTTAGCCGGCAGATTTGCGGAAAAGCAAAGAGAGCTAAAAAGCAGTAAAAACGAACAAATTAAAAATTTCTTCATATAAGACAGTTCCTTGTTAGTTCAATTCGATAAATATACTAAAAAGAGGTATGTAAAAAAAGGCGGGTAAAAAACCCGCCTCAATAATTAGTGCCCCACAGATTTAAGAATCATGTGTCCGAGTTTATCCCGTTTGGTTTTAAGATATCTTTCGTTAAAGGCGTTCGGTTGAATTTCGATAGGCACTCTTTCAACAATATGAAGCCCGTGCCCTTCAAGTCCCACAATTTTTTTAGGATTATTGGTAAGCAGTCTCATTTTTCTTACGCCTAAATCGTAAAGTATTTGAGCGCCTATTCCATAATCTCTTAAATCGGCTTTAAAACCAAGAGCCTCGTTTGCTTCCACAGTATCTTTGCCTTCATCCTGCAATTTGTAAGCAAGAATTTTATTTGCAAGGCCTATCCCCCGGCCTTCCTGGCGCATATACAGCAGAATACCTTCGCCGTTTTCCTCAATTGCGTCAAGAGCGGCATTAAGCTGAGCATTACAATCGCACCGCATGGAATTAAAAACATCTCCCGTAAGACATTCTGAATGAACTCTTACAAGGATCGGTTTTTCCGGATCAATTGTGCCTTTTACAAGCGCAACATGTTCCTTGTTATCAAGTTTGTTTTTGAACAGCGATAACTTAAACTCACCGCGTTTGGTAGGAAAATTAATATCGGCAACGCGTTCTATCATTTTTTCTTTTCTTATGCGGTATTCAATTAAATCCTTTACTGTAAGAATATTAAGAGAATGCTGTTTTGCAATTTCAATCAAGTCGTTGCAACGAGCCATTTCCCCATTCTCTTTTAAAATTTCGCACAAAACTCCCGCGGGTTCAATTCCAGCAAGCTTGCACAAATCAACAACGGCTTCGGTATGCCCGGCTCTTCTTAGAACTCCTTCATCAAAAGCACGCAACGGGAATATATGCCCCGGACGTCCGAAATCGGAAGGTTTGGCGTCTTTTTCAACAAGCCTTTTTACGGTAACAGCCCTGTCAGCCGCCGAAATACCAGTGGTAGTTCCACCAATGGCGTCTATCGAAACGGTAAACTGAGTACCGTGCAAAGCGGAGTTGTCATTCACCATCAGCGAAAGACCGAGCTCATCCAGGCGCTGGCCCGTAAGAGGAGCGCAAACCAATCCACGGCCGTTTGTAATCATAAAATTTATTTTTTCAGTAGTAATAAATTCAGCCGCGCAAACAAAATCGCCTTCGTTTTCTCTATCTTCATCATCCACAATTATTAAGATTTTACCCTCGGCAATATCTTTAATTGCTTCTTCTACAGAACAAAACATGTCTTTACCTTATTATTTTATTTATCCGATTCCTTTGATGACGTTACTACATTAACAGCGGATTTATCAAATTTAACCTTTACATTATCCGCTATCTGAACCAGAATTGTTTTTTCTTCAATACCCGCAATTGTACCATATATCCCGGAAGAGGTAATAACCTTATCTCCCTTCTGAAGGTTGGAAATAAGTTTTTCTCTTTCTTTAGCTCTTTTCTGCTGAGGGCGTATAATCATGAAATAGAAAATTGCAAAAATTGCACCGAACATGATTAAAGTGGAAACAAGACTACCGCTTCCGTTTTGCCCTGTCTGAGGCGCCATTGCTATAAAACTTAACATTTCTTTCTCCTAATTTGTTTTTTGATAATTTGAAATTTTGTTTATATAATCTTCTTTCCATTCGTTAAATACGCCTTCTACTATTTTTTTGCGGGCAGTTTTTACAAGTTCCAGGTAAAAATGAAGATTATGAATACTGCCAAGCTCAAGAGCGAGAATTTCCTTTGCAATATATAAATGGCGTAAATAAGCTTTGGTAAAATTCCTACACGTATAACAGGAACACTGTGGGTCTATAACTGAAAAATCGTCTTTATGCTTTGCGTTGCGCATGGAAAGTATGCCTTCCGATGTAAACAGATAGGCATTACGGGCGTTGCGTGTAGGCATTACGCAATCGAACATATCAACTCCGCGAGCAATACCTTCAAGTATGTTTTCCGGTCTGCCCACCCCCATCAAATAGCGGGGTTTGTTTACCGGAAGAAAATCCGTTGTGAAATTTACAAGTTCGTACATTGTTTCAACAGGTTCGCCCACCGCAAGGCCGCCTATGGAATAGCCGTCAAAATCCATGGCTACAAGTTCTTTGGCAGATTCCTCGCGTAAATCTTTGTAAACGCTGCCCTGCACTATTCCAAACAAATACTGGTTATGGCCGTAAAGCGGGACTGAATTTACAAAAGCTTCCTTGTTAAGAGCTCCCCATCTTGATGTCAAATCTTTCGATTTTTTCGCATACGCGTATTCGCATGGAAAAGGAGTACACTCATCAAGCGGCATCATAATATCGCTGCCAATAGAGCGTTCAATGGAAATTACTTTTTCGGGAGTGAAAAAGTGTTTGGAACCATCAAGGTGAGATCTGAACTCCACTCCATCATATTTCAGCTTACGCAGTTCCGCAAGGCTGAATACCTGGAAACCGCCGCTATCCGTAAGTATGGGTTTTTCCCAATTCATAAATTTATGAAGGCCGCCGGCTTTTTCAAGTATTTCGGTACCCGGCCTGAGATAAAGGTGATATGTATTAGCTAATATTATTTGCGCTTTAACATCGTTGCGCAGGTATTCCTGATCGACAGCCTTAACCGTCCCCTGCGTTCCCACAGGCATAAATATAGGGGTTTCCACAACTCCGTGGTCAGTTTCAAAATATCCCGCTCGCGCCTTTGAGCGCTTATCGGAAGCTATTAAATGAAAATTCAGATATTTACCTTTTTGAATAAAACTTAAGATATAAAAATAAGTGAAATAAACTTAAGAGCCAACACCATTACAGGTAACTAAACTTTTTTCGTCACTGAGTTTTATTACGTTTATTTTTGTTTGTAGCTGCTCGCCACAATCATTTTGACAAGGTCTATTTTCCTGTTTGTTGCCCTTATTATATTAAAAGCGAACCTGCCTATTTTAACAATCTCGCCTTTTAACGGTATCTTGCCGGAGTGAGTTATAATAAGTCCCCCTATTGTTTCATATTCTCCTTCCGGAATATTCAGTTCATAGTTTTCGTTCAAGAAGTCTATCTCAACTTTTCCGCTAAGAACAAAGCTGTTTTCCGAAACTTTTTTGCAGATGTTTTCTTCAACATCGTACTCATCTTTAATTTCACCAAATAGCTCTTCAATAATATCCTCGGTAGTAACAATTCCGGAAGTTCCCCCGAACTCATCAACAACCACAGCTATTGAGACGTGATTATTCAGAAACAGATTAAGCATTTCTATACTTTTTTTATTTTCGGGGACAAATATGATAGGCCGGATAATACTTTTTAAATCGTCCGGAAACTTAAACAAATCATAGGCAAAAACCACCCCTTTGATATTGTCAAAGTTATCTTCGTAAACAACCAGTTTTGAGTAACCCGTATTAACAAATTTCTGATGGACTTCATCAATGGAATCGTGAATATCCACGCCGGTAATTTCAGTACGGGGGCGCATAGCCTCGTAAACGCTTTGGTCTCCAAGTTCAAAAACCTTGTCTATAATTTCCTGCTCATCCACTCCTTCATTTTCCATTGCCTGGCTGCGGACTACTTTGTTGCTTTGGTTATTAAAATAACTGTCAAACCTTGAGTTTTCCTTTATTATTTTTTTAATTTCAGGCGGCAGGGCTAAAAAAGAGAGTTTAAAAAATACCGAACTTATCAACGCGGCTTTTTCACGCTTATCGCTGGAAGATAGTTCGTAAAAATAACGCACCAGGTATTTCGGAATAATTTCGAGAGCAAAGAATGCAAAGAAAACAGAAAACGAGAAAACAGGCAGCATCTGAAAAACAAAACCGGAATATAACGCAAGGAATAAGAATGTAATGAATAATAATTCCCAAAAGATAATAGCAAAATCGAGCGAATACTTATATAGCCTGACAACAGGTTTAACGCGCTCTTTTTTACTAAGCGAGTAATTGGTAGCTTCGAACAGGTATTTTACACTTGCGCATAAAGCTACACATACAAAAATTACGGGCAAAGGAATTAAAAGAAGTACTACCATTTATTATTAAGCAGATTATATTACTTAAGTTTATAAATTATCAAAACAGTGGCTATAAGATAGCAAATAATATTTACAATCATCTGTCTGTCGGTAACAAGTATTTCCGCGGTATCTTCGCCATTGTATTTGCGAACAAGAAACATATACCTGAAAATTCCGAAAGCGACAAAAGGAGTCGTGTAAATAAGATTTTCGGTGCCAAAAGCTTTTACCGTTCTTTCCGAAACCGTATAAAGCGCGTAACAAATCATAACTCCCGCGGCGGTAATTGTGGCAATCTGGTCTGCAAAATCAACAGTATATTCCGTTAACACCTTGCGGGTCGGCGCGGTGTTCTCGTCTTTCACAACTTCAAGTTCGGAGCGTCTCTTCATAATGGCAAGGAACAGAGATATAAACATTGTGGTAAGAATCAGCCAGCTTGAAATATAAACGCTTATAATAACGCCGCCGCTTATTACACGAAGCATAAAACCAGCCGCTATGCAAAAAACATCCAGCAATACTATGTTTTTTAATTTTTTTGAGTAGAAGAAATTGATTACAAGATAAATAAAGGCAATTACCGCGAACTCTACGCCGCAATAAGGTATTAAAATTGCAATACCCATTGCTATAACTACCAAAAACTTATAAGCAAGATCAACGGAAATAGCGCCGGAAGCAATAGCGCGGTTTTTCTTTTTAGGGTGCTGCCTGTCCGATTCCACATCGGAAATATCATTTAAAATATAAACTATGCTCGAGACAAAAGAAAAAACCAGAAAGCCGATAAGCACTTTTAATGAATATTCCGCTTCAAATAAATGCCGCGAAAACAATAACGGAACAAAAACGAACAGGTTTTTTATCCATTGTTTTACCCTTAAAAGCGAAATAATTTTTTTTGTCATCGGAATATGTTTGCCTTATTGTTTCTTATTAACCATACACTTATGGAATTATTTTCCCCGAGACAATATAATAATTACCAAACAAAACAGAAATAAGATTCATGTTAAATTTTACGCGCTGCATAAAGCGTTATGACGTACGTCCGAACCTTCTGTCGAACTCCTCAAGGGAAATTTTTATTACAATAGGCCTTCCATGAGGACAAACATAAGGGTTCGATGTTGCGAACAACTGGTCTATAAGCGAACGCATTTCCACTTCCGTAAGTTTATCGCCCGCCTTTATAGCCGTTTTGCAGGAATATGATTTTGCGATATTGTCCCTGTCATCAAGCATTTTTTCGCGTTGGTTTATCTGATATTCTTCAAGTATTTCAAGTAGTATTTTTTCTTCGTACCCTTGTTTTATATCCTGCGGAACGCCTTCAATAACGGCCAGGCCCTTGCCATGGAATTTAATTTCAAACCCTATATGTACAAGCAGCGGATAAATTTCTTTTAGCAGCTGCATGGTTCCGGCATCCATCTGTATTGTCTTTGGGAACAACAACTGTTGCGAAAAAGGCATATTCGCGTCCATAAGCTTTAAGGCTTTTTCGTACAATATGCGTTCATGCGCAACATGCTGATCAACAATCATCAACCCGGTTTTAATTTGAGATAATATGTACTTTGCGTGAAGCTGAATAATAAACGAAGAACTGTCCTCGTTTCTGGAAAGCGTATTTTGCCAGGAAGTCTGCTGAACAGCCGGCCTGGATATGTTTTCTTCAAACGGAGGAACAACATCATCGCTTTTTTGTATATTAGTAATTTCCTTGTTCAGTGAACCAAAAAGCATATCAATTTCCCTATCCGAAAATTCCTTTCCGCGCGATGCGGGTTTTTCGTAAACAGGCCTGTCGGAAAAATCGTTGCGCTCAACCGGAACAAAATTATTCACCCGCAGTTTTTCAGTATCGGGAGTAATTGCAGAAAATGTCATTGACGGAACAAGATCGTACGAACTGAGGCTTTTTTTAATTACAGCAAGCACAAAGCTGTATATGTCCCTTTCATCTTCAAAACGCACTTCAAGTTTGGAAGGGTGGACGTTTATGTCAATCCTTTTAGGATCAAGCTCAACAAAAAGAACAAAAAACGGGTATTCACCTTTTTCAAGTATGTTTTCGTAAGCGGTAAATACAGCGTGATTTATTTGTTTGCTTATTACATAACGCTTATTCAGAAACAAGTACTGCTCCCCCTTGTTCTTTTTAAGCATGGATGGCTTGCCAACATAACCCTTAATATTTAAAAATTCGGTCGGCTCGTTGACGGGTATTAAGGCGTCAAGCATATTGTCGCCAAAAACCTGTTCAACCCTTTTGCCCAAATCACATGCCGGATAATCGCAAATCACATCGTCATCGTTCCACATCTTGAAGGAAATTTCGGGATAGCTTAACGATATTTTGTTAAACGTGTCAATAATGTGCTTAAACTCCGTGGCGTCTGTCTTTAAGAAATTTCTTCTTGCGGGAGTATTATAAAACAGGTTCTTTACAGTAGTAGTAGTGCCTTTAGGGAAAGAACCTTTTTCCTTGTTAATAATATTTTCGCCCTCAATACGTATAAGCGTGCCGAGCTCCTCATCCCTTGTTTCGGTCTTAATTTCGAACTGGGCAACAGACGCAATTGAGCTTAAAGCTTCGCCCCTGAAACCAAGCGTTCTTATAGCCTCAAGATCCTGATAGCTGGATATTTTGCTTGTGGCATGTTTTTGAATGCATAGGATAGCGTCATCCTCCGACATTCCGCTTCCGTCATCGCACACCTGAATTAGGGCTTTACCGGCTTTTTTTATTATGAGCTCAATATTTTTTGAACCTGCGTCAATTGAATTTTCAAGAAGTTCCTTAACAACCGATTCGGGTCTTTGAACAACTTCCCCGGCCGCAATTTTGTTCGCTAAATTTTCGGGTAGTATTTGTATTTTAGGCATTTATATCACTTACAGAATTAATTCTTTTATAATAAACAACAACAAACTCCCCCATATTGGTTTCGGAATCCTTACGCCATCCGGAAGAATCTATTTCAGGGAAAAAAGTATCTCCTTCAATCGTCACATTCATGTGCGAAATTATCATTTCATCGGCAAGGTCTATGGTTTGGGAATATATCTGTCCCCCGCCAATAACAAAAGCTTTTTCGTATTTACGCTTTTCGCACTCGGCAAACGCCGCATTAATATCGTTTACAACAATTACATTTTCATCTTGAGGTAAAATACCACCGTTACGCGTAATTACTACATTAAGGCGGTCCTTAAGTGGTTTTTTAAGCGATTCAAAGCTTTTACGCCCCATAATAACGGCATTGCCAATTGTGGTTTCCTTAAAATGGCGCATATCTTCCTTTGAATGCCATGGAATTGCCCCGGCATTACCTATCACGCCGTTTTTAGAAACAGCCGCAATCAGTATTTTTTTCAAACCGCCACCTCAAATTTAATTTTAGGGTGCGATTGGTAACCCACAAGTTCAAAATCTTCAAACTTTAATTCATCAATCGGTTTATCCGCAATTTTCAACTGAGGCAAAGGAAGGGGTTCGCGCTTAAGCTGCTCTTTAAGTCCTTCAATATGGTCATATTTTTCGGTTTCGCTTCCTTTATCAGCCACATAAATATGCGCGTCAATTATGGTATGAGAAAATATGCCAGGCTTCAAGCCTGTTTCATGCGCAATTATCATTGTTAAAATTGCATAGGCGGCAAGATTGAACGGTATTCCAAGAGCAATATCTCCCGAACGCTGACATAAATGGCAATTTAACCTGACTCCTTGCACGTTAAAGGCATAAGTATAATGGCAAGGGGGCAATATACTGGAAATTGCATTACCAGGCTCCCACGCGGTTACAATTAAGCGTCTGCTGTTCGGATTCCTTTTAATTTCATCTATAACATAGCGTATCTGGTCTATCTCCTTGACCTGCCAGTTGCCGTCTTTATCTTTCTGCGCGCTTGGGAAATGCCTCCAGTAATAACCGTAGGCCGTTTGCAGATTTCCGTCTTCATCAGCCCAGGCATCCCAAATCTTGGTATGTTTGCGAAGGTTTCTTATATGATTTTCTCCGGAAAGATACCAAAGCACTTCATACAGCATCGATTTCCATTCCATTTTTTTTGTTGTTAACAGAGGAAATCCTTCCGCAAGGTTTACTTTATAATTTGCCGAAAAATAAGAAATAGTATCTATCCCGGTACGGGTAGGTTTCCTTATTCCCTCATCCATTACAAGTTTTACTAAATCAAGATATTGTTTCATTGAGAACCCGTTGTTAAAAATGGCTGTAATTTTGAATAGTAAATTTAATAAAAATTAAGGTCTTTCTAAACCCAATTTGCCGTACACCGAACTTAAGGCAAGTTCCACTCCCTTCCTAAAATTCCGGATCGATTCCTCTTTTGAACCGAAAAACGCCGAAAGCTCCTCAATTTCAACATTTTTTAAATAGCCGCGTGTTCTTTCCCCTTTCATACTGCCGGTAATTAAAAATATTTTTTTATTTTTCCCGGCAAAAAAGTCAATTACCACCCCGGGCCCCTTATTACCTATGCTCTGTTCATCAAACGAGCCTTCCCCGGTAATAACATAGTCGGCATCCAGGTGCTTTGACGCTCCAAGATCATTCAGGATAAAGTCTTTTGCAAAAACGACTTGCGCCCCCAGGAATGCTGTAAACCCGGCGGTAATTCCTCCTCCCGCGCCTAAAAGTTTACCGCTTAGAATTTCCGGCTTAATTTTTTTAATAACCGAAATAAAATTCAGAAAACCCTCTTCCATTTTTGCAACATCCAGCTCGGTTGCCCCTTTTTGAGGCCCAAATACTCTGGAAGCCCCAAGCTCACCGGTCAAAGGGTTATCGACATCAACAACAAGTTTAATCTTAAAAGGAAAAGATACAGGTTTCCATACAAACGAATTAATATTGATAAAATTTTCAGGTATTGGTTCAAGCTTTTTTGTTTGTGAATTGTACAATTCAAGTCCCAACAGCGAGAGCATTCCCAGTCCCATATCGTTTGTACCCGTGCCCCCTATTCCTATAATCACTTCTTCCGCTTTGTAATTTCCGTTAAGCACATCGCTTTTAATTTTCAGCAACAGCTCACCCATTGGCTTTGAAGAAAGCAAAAGCGGCTGCCTGTAAGCGGGAGGAATCAGCTTTAGTCCAATTGTATTTGCGGATTCCACATAAAAAGCTTTTTGCTGTTCAGAGTATCCCACGGGGCAATCAATCAGCTCATTGCAGTAAAGCGAGTGTATTTTATAACGGACTGTTTTACCCGCATAATTATAATTGCAAACATCAACAAACCCGTCTCCCCCATCCGATAAAGGAATGACGGTTATATTTAATGAGTCCGCTTTTTTCAGCAGAAAATTCTTTATCAGCTCCGCCGTTTCCACAGGGCCGGCGCACTCCTTAAACGCGTTTGGCGCAACAAGTATTTTGGTTTTACCCGCCAATAAACTCATTCAATTCTTTCTCCACCCGCTCGGCATCAATGCCTCCTTCTCCCGCGAAATTGCATTTTTTAGGATCCTTAGGACATTTACTCACACAATATTCTTTTTCGGGTATCATAAACCTTACCTTATTGCCAAGCGGGCCCCATAAAATTGGCGAGCAGGCCGTCATTGGGCAAAAAAGAGAAAGCGTATCAACTTTTAATGCGCCCGCCAGGTGCATAGGCCCGGTGCTTGCGGATACAAGAACGTCAAGCGCGGAAAAATTAACAATGGACTCCCTTAACGTTTTATCCATGTTAGGATAAACAACTCCTTCAATGCCCGCAATTTCTTTGGGCGGAATGTTATCTGTAACAAGCACCTGTTTTGTTTCATCTTTTACAAGACTCAAAATCAATTCCCTGTAATCCGCGGGTTTTAAATTCGGCGCCGAGTTGCCGCTTGAGGTATGTACGCCAATCAGTTTTTTATCCCCGGCGGAATACTTTTTCCTGAACTCATCACGGACTTTTTTTTCTTCATCAGTCAGGTAAATTTCAGATATGTTCGATTCAACTGTAAAGCCAATTTTTCTTAAAGCGTCAAGGCAGTATTCGGCTTCGCTTTTAAGAGGCTTATATCTCCGTCTGAAAACGCTCTTTGCATTTGTCAGTGCCTGATACGGTTTAAAGCCGGAAACAATTCTTGTCTTTATTCCTGTAAAGAAAAACAGTCTGCTGATTCTTTTATCGGGCAAAAGAGTAATTGCATGTGTAAATTTTCTCTTCCTTAGTTCAACTACGTTTTTAAGAAACGGGGTTGTATCTTTGAATATAATAATTTCATCCACGTAAGGATTGTTAACATAAATATCTTTTGTATATTCTCTTACAAGCATGGCCACATAAGCATCGGGTTGGTTTTTCTTAATTTCGCGAGGCAAAGCGGTTGATAAAACCACATCGCCAATTCTATCTGTGCGGGCTATTATTATCCTGTAATTATCAGTCATTTTTAATCTTTCTTCTTCTTATTTTTAATCTTATTTTCCTAACAAAAAAAATCTGTTTAATTCTAATATAAAATATTTTCAGGTAAAAATTGAATTTTAATTACGTAGAACATTATAAAACCGATGCCGGGGAATTTGATTATTTTGAAGAACGCAAGGGAGCTACCGCTCACGATGAAAGAAGAGTCCACGAATACATTCGATCCGTTTTTGACAAAAAGACAAACACTATACTGGATGTGGGATGCGGCTCGGCATGGGTTGCGCAAACATTTCTTCCTGAAAACAAAAATGTCATTTCGTTCGATATTGCCTTAACCAACGTACAAAAAGCCAGAAATATTTTTCCCGATAAAAAACATTTTGGAATTGCGGGAGATTCCTTTTTTCTGCCTATTAAATCAAATTCAATTGACTGCGTAATTGCTTCCGAAATTATTGAACATGTTATAGACCCCAAAAGTTTTGCGCGCGAATTGTTCCGCGTTGTAAAACCGGGCGGCTCACTAATTATTACGACCCCGTACAAAGAGGTTTTGCGTTATTACCTTTGCATACACTGCAATAAAAAAACACCAGTAAACGCTCACATACATTCGTTTGATGAAAACATACTAACCGGTTTTTTAAGTGAAAATGAGACAAGTAAAAAAGTAATAAAAATATTCGGAAATAAAATTCTTATATTCCTGCGCACATACGTTATATTGAAATTTTTTCCATTTGGTTTATGGAAATTAACAGATAAGCTTTGCAACCTGTTTATAAACAAACCGGCTCATATATTAATCAAGTACGTCAAATAGCTTCTTTATTTCGTTATTCCAGTTAAGTTCAAGAGCCGCTTTTTTGCAGTTTTCTCTATACTCTTTTAATACATCGTTGTTGGTGATTATTTGATGTAAGCTATCGTTAAGTTCTTCTTCCTTATAAATATCAACGCTTGCCCCTACTTTATAGTTCGCAATAACCTGCTTCATTTGCGGAAGGTTGCTTACAATTACGGGCAGACCGGCCATAATATATTCGAACAGTTTGTTGGGCAAGGCAAAATAGTAACTAAGACTAATGTTTTCGATAAGCGAGAGACCTATATCCGCGCCGGCCGAATAGGCAAGCAATTCTTCCTGCGGTACTTTACCGGCAAAAATAACTTTTTTCTGTATGCCAAGGCTTACAGCTAAATCCTCATAAAACTTTTTCTGTTCTCCATCCCCAAACACAACCAGCACGCTTTCATCATAGGTTTTAAGATAATTAAAGACATATCGCAGTCCCCTGCCATGTAAAATCACTCCCTGATAGACAAGAATTTTTTTATTCTCATCAATTCCATACAAGGAATGTAGATCGTTTTTTTTAATTGCGGTATCAAGAAAAGGAAGATTCCTTATTGTAATTAGATTCGCTATTCCGTACTGTTCGTGCAGAAACTCGCCGTCCATATCGCCGGTTACAATAACATTATTGGCTAGACCGATAAATCTTTTCTCAATTGAAGCGAGCATTTTCTGTAATGCTCTTCTGCTTTTTAACCCGGCAAGAAATCCAAACAGTTCGCGGGAATCGTAAATAACTTTTGCATTTTTAAATTTTGCCGCGATGCAGACAAAGGGCAAGGTATAAATATCTTCGGCAAAAAACACTCCGGCCTTGCTTTTCAGCAAATTAATAAAAAGCTTATATGCAAACTTTGCATAAAAAAAGATTGATGATTTTTTTTTATTCAGAGTATAAATTTTAACGTTCGGAGGAAGTCCGGCAGTTTTATTCCCTTTCCATTCAAAGCAAATAACCTCAACCGCATAGCCTTTTTCTTTGAGGGATTTATAAAAATTCAGAGTTCTTGTATCAAAAGAAATATTCCCCAAAAAAGCTATGCAAACGCTTTTATTTTTCATAAAAGTCAGAGTTTAATATGAAATGTATTCCGCATTATAGTTTTGGCATCGAATTTTTCTTTAAAGTCAATAAGACTCATGCTCGGCGTCATAGGGTTTGCCGCCTTTGTATCCTGCGATACTCCAATATCAACATACTGGTAACCTTTTTCGGTTGACCATTTAACAACCTCGTACATAACACGCTGAATAGGTTTTACGAACTCAAAATCGTAACGCAGCATGTTATAAAAACAAAGCGAAACATTCTTATTCACAAGAAACATAAGCGAGCCCGCTATAGGCTGGTTTTTATAATAAACCATAAACAACGCGAGGTTCTCCGGTAAAAGAGATTTTATTTTATACAGGTCTTCAAGACTGTGTGTCGGTTTAACATCGTGTCTGCTTTTATTCTCTATGAGTATAGGATAAAATTCATCGTATCTTTCGTTAATTTCAACGCGCAGATCAGGATCGTCAAGATATTTTCGTATATTTCTTCTGATGGTCGGAGAAAAGCGGGAAATTATATCTCTTGAAGGGTCAAGCTTGATAGCGCTTGAAATATAATGCAAATCGAAATTAAAGCCCTGCCACAGCATGGCAAAATCCATGCTTTGGTTCTGGTAGGTTTCATAAATCATTGGCGCGGCGGTAAGGTAAAACTCCTTTATACCGTTTGCCTTTCCGTAACAGAGCAGGGTGGAAACAATTTCCATTATCTTGTTGAATTTATAATCTCCAATAACAATGGAACCGTAACTGGCGCCTACGGGGGATTCGAACACGCCATCTTTTAACGTACCCGGAAGAAGAGCGCAAATTTCGTTTTTCTCTAAAAATATCAGATGATTGAATTTAAACTTGTTTTCCGGATGGTAATCTAAAAATTTTTGCAGATGAAACATTGTACCGTTATTGGAGTTCAGTACAAACTTGTCCCATTTTTCTTTCCACTTTTCGGAATAAGGTATTATTTCCATAATATGACTCTTTTAGCCGCGGGCATCAATTAAAACCTGAAATTCAGCGATATTGTATTACCTGTGCCCAACTGATAAGAAAACGGAGAGAAAGCATAATCGAAACTAAGCGCGCCCCATATAACACCTAATCCGCCGCTAAAAGATTTGGATTCATAACCGCTCTGGTATCCGCAGCGAAGCGCAATGATGTTATTATAAATAACTTCGCCGCCGACATTAATATGAGAATCGTCAGTAGGCAGGTATTTTTGAAATTCAGCCCCGGCATTAATTTGAAAATCAGAATTTTCTAAAACGTAATTATAACCTGCTCCCAGTCTGAAATCTGAAGGCAGTTTTGTTTTTTCGGAACCTAAAACCGTCATGGAACCGAGGTTCTTAATAACGGAAGAAACGCTTAACCCCTTGACGGAAGTTTTATACCTAACGCCAAAATCAAAAGCGCTTCCGCTCGCGTTGTTCGAATAAATTCCTTCATAAAGAAATTTTACCGTGGCGCCTAAATCGAGCCCTTCCATAATTGAAAAGCCTGAAGAAATGCCGCCATAGAAATAATTCGCGTTAAAAGTAGTAAGGGCTTCGCCCGGTTTGGTTCTTACTTCAATATCCGAAACAGTAGTAACGTTTACCAGCGCGGCAAGAGGTATTCCAAGAAACTCGCATTTTGCGCCGGCAACTTCACTTCTTACATCCTGTATCCATTCGTTGTGCATAAACATAACTTCGGAATTAGTGTTGGAAACTATTGCGGCAGGGTTATAAAACGCGGCCGAAGCGTCTGTTGCCATTACAGAACCTATATCGCCCAAAGCAACGTTACGTCCGCCAACGCCTAATTTCAAAATTGACATTCCACTGTTACCTGCAGACTGGCAAAACATTAATCCGCTGAATAATACAGAAATAAATAAAACTCTTTTTAACATAATACCTTAATTTAATTAAAATTTAATATTCAATCCAACTATATGCCTGCTTGAAGAAGAATAATTTTCCACCTGGAAAGCATAATCTACGCCAATTGGTATATTTCCAACCATTCCCGTATAAGAAAATCCCAATGCCGGCATAGGATACCGGTCTGAGTTCTGTAGGTCTATTTGGTCAATACCGCCGCGCAGGTACAGGTTTTCGTAGATGTTATATTCACAACCGAATCTAAATACTTTCGATTCCGCGTTGCTTATTTCAAGTTCCGCAGTGGTAAGCAGCTTTATACTTCTGATATTATAACTAACGCCTATTTTTTTCATAACGGGCAATATGTTTTCGGTTGATATACCGTCCTCGCCGTAAAGCTGGGAAGAATCCCATTTATACTTCGAGTTCAGATCCGCAAGCATAAACGAAAAAGCAAGATCATCGTTGTATTTATAAATTGCGCCCAGGTCCAATCCAACGCCGGTAGAAGTCATCTTATCGTAAAGTTTACTATAATAAACTTTAACAGAAAGCCCCATAGCAAATTTCTTTGAGAATCTTTTTGAAACGCTTCCGAAAAACTGGTATTCGTTTACGGTTAAATCTTCAGTATGAATTCCTTCGCTGTTACGACCGTCTATGTTGCTTGTACCCGATTGTATAAGTCCAAAGCTAATACCGGCCGATTGCTTATATTTGGCATCTTCGGAAACAGTATCCGATTTTGAACCAAGCTGAAAACATTTGGTAAAATTAAGGAAATTCAAACGACGGTCTAAAGAAAGAAACGAGTACCCGGTTTGTAACGAATTACCCACCTGAAAAACAGATGATGCCGGGTTATAATACGAGACAAGGTTACCTTCCGTTACGGCAGACATGGAATTACCCATACCAATACCCCTTGCGCCATAACCCATACGACTGAACGGCGCCACCTTGCTGTTAATATCTGTAAATTTCTGGGCAAACACCGTTGCGCAGCCTAATAAAAATAAAAGGACAAAAGTCTTTTTCAAAAGTTACCTCTTACTGAATAACTATTACTTTACCGTAAATGGGGTCGTTTGAGCCCACATCAATTCTATAAAAATAAACGCCGTTGGGAACAATGTTGCCTTTTTCATCCCGCCCGTTCCAGAAATCGAGCACATTATTGTTCTCGGCATCGTTCACATGTGTAGGATTCCCGCGCTGAGCGCTTTGTATTACCGTTTTGACAAGGTTCATTCCAAAATCAAGAATTCTTATTGTTACATTTTGGGAACTGCCGCCTGTGCTGTAACTTATTTTCAAAATATCAAGCCTCGGCGAAAATGGATTCGGATAAGCATAAGTAGAGTTCTTTGAGCTCAATTTTTGAGAAGCGAAATAAACCTTGTATTCGCCAGTCCACATGCTGTACTCGTTAATACGCGCAAGACCATCAGAGTTGCCAAGCCATACATAATTGCCATAAGAACCGGCAGAGTAAAAAGTTTTGGAAGTTATGGAGATTTTGGTTTTGCTATCCACAATAGAATTAATGCCTACCCAGTTTGCGCCGTAAGTCTGCGTCCTGAAAGCGGAATTATCCGTAACGGCAATAGCTTCGTAGTTTTTAAACCCGAAATTATGAGCCTGTTCTCCTTCAAGAGAAACATTCCATGTGGCGCCCATATCGGATGAATAGCTGACTCCGTAACTTTCTGTTTCGCCTTCAGCCTTCCATGTAGCCGCCCAGATTGTCTTATCAACCTTATTGAATGCAAGAGCAACCACAAAGTTTCCGCTTATAGGTTGAGTCTGGTTTGTGTGCGTATATTTGACCCAGCTTATTCCGTTATCGGTCGATTTATTAATGCCTCCCGCGGTGCCAACAAATAAAGTGGAATCGTTTGCCGCAACAACCGAGAACACTCTGTGATTAAGATAGTTTTCTTTTCCGAATTTTCCCGAAGAAGGCTGTAACGAAAAGTTTACCGTATCGGTAGGTTTAAGAGAATCTATATTATCCGAAGGTAAAAGAACTCTTTGCCAAGTAGCGCCCATATCGGTGCTTTTACGCAGGCCCCCCGCAAATGAAGCTATCCATACGGTATTTTTTGTAAATGCAATATCGTAAGTCAAGTTCTGCGGAGTAACAGTAACGGGCAATGCTCTTACTTTTGGTAAATGAACGCCGTCATTTATTCCGTAAACAAGAGCGGAATCGCCTGAACCATCTACCGGTTGCGAAACAGATTTCCATGTTTTGCCATAATCCATGGTATAATGTAAACCGCTTCCTTCCGAAACACTTGAACCGTCTTTATCAATACTATGAGCGGTTGAAGCCCAGACTATCCCATTATTGCCGGCTATTGCCGCAATGCTTTCGGTGCCAAAAGTGGAACTGCCGTAAAAGTTCGTCCATGTTTCGCCGTTGTCGGTGGAAAGACTTGGGCCCGAACCGGTTCCCAGCCATATAGTATCGCCACTGACAATTATATCCGTAATGCTGTTGCTGACAGGACCGGAAGCCGATACCTTTGCAAGGCTCTTTACTTCGTTTTGTAATTTGTAGGTAACAGGCGCCAACTGCGCATGGCAAACAGTAATTGCCGTCAAAGATAAGACCGCAAATTTAAATACTCTTAACATTATAAAACTTTTATATAGTGAATAATTTTATTGCTGAACAGGCCGCCTCTATCGTAGCAGACAAATTCAAATTTCCAAACACCCTTTTGAGCTGTTGAAGCAAAGCTGTTTTTATAAGAAAATATGCCGTCACCAGCTGTAACGTCTCCATAGTGCTCCGTATCGCCGTTATCGGGCATTACAAAAGGAGCCTGTCCGTTATTAAGAAGCTGAGTTCCATCAGGTTTATAAGCCTCAAAATAAACATATTGAATATCGGCGGCTCCATTTTGATCCGTTGCTTTAACCGTAAACTGAAAATTAACGCCTGTGGCAATGCTATCCGGCATTATAAGATCCGAAAGAACGGGAGCTACATTAAGCTGGTTGTTGTTATACGTAAACGCCTGACTTGCAACAAATTTTTCGTTATCATTAATATCCGTCACATAATAGTTCACAGTATATTTTCCGTTAGGATAATACTGCTGCATAAATACTTTTGAGCTGTAAATATTATCGCCCGCGCTGTCATCATCATTTTCCGCAAGTCCGTTGTTATACATATCGCCCGCGTTTACCGTTTTTCCGTCAGGAGAAAACATCTGGAAGCTGACTGATTTTATACCATTTGTATTTGCAAATTCCAGGGTTAAGGCAAGACTCGAATCTATAAGCGAAAAATCATATTCGGAAAATTGCTTAACCGACCTGACCTGAAAGGCAGAGGGAGAAGAGTCAATGGTATTATCAAACTTCTTTTCACATCCCCAAAAAGTCAGAGCAAAGGCTAATAATAGAATTATTCTTTTCATTAACAATGTTTTATTATGTTTTATTTAAAAATCAATAAGGAATAAGTAAGTTACTCTTATTTTATATTTATTCAAAGAATACCGACGGCAGTTTTTCCCCGATAAGCAACAAATGCTCTTACAAATTACCGGAGGATAATAAAATAGCGTTTAAATATTATATTAATGCCGCTTTTTTAACAATGTAAAAATAATACCATGAATTTTTTATCCATTCAACGCTATTATAAATGGTGACGGCGAAAATGACAGAATAAATATTATGAAACTTATCCAGCCGAGTATTTTTCTTTTTATATCAATTGGTTCATCGTCATATATGTGCGGATGACGAATTTTTACTACAAAAAACAATATTAACGCCCAGAACAACCAGCCCGACCACCCGAAAGAAAAACCAAGGTTTAAGAGAATTTCTATCATTCCGGTCAAGCCAAGTATAAAAACAACAATCAGCGTTACAACAGAAATTTTATAATGATTATTTCCTCCGAACATTGAGTAAGAAATATGACCGCCGTCAAGCTGCCCAACAGGAAGCATATTCATTGAGGTAATAAACAAACCGAACCAACCCACACATAAATAAGGATAGTGGTAAACTTCGGACATGGGAGGAACAAAACTGCCCGGTTTGACCAAAACCATTTTCAGGAATGAGAATAAGATTGTATTTCCAAATTTAAGGTCTATTCCATTTTTACCGTATGAAGGGGAGAAATAATCGGGATGAATGGCAAGAATATATTCCCTGCCTGGCAGATGAGTGAATCCGTAAACAAGAACAATAAGACATGCGACAAAGCCGGCAATCGGGCCGGCAGCGCCAATATCGAACATTGCGTTTCGGGTACGAATCGCGGATTTCGTCCTTATCACCGCGCCAAATGTGCCAAAGTTTAAAAAACCGCCTATCGAAGGACATGGCAAAAAATACGGCAGAGTAGCCTTTACCTTATGAAGCTTGGAAGCGAAATAGTGCCCGAACTCATGCGTTCCGATAACGAACAAAATACATATTGAATACGGAAGACCTTTCAGCAGGAACGAAAACTCATAAGGCCCCGATTGGCCGCTTATCCACTCCGCGCCTGCAATTGTTGTTGTGCAAAAAGTAAATAGTAGTAAACCTATATGGAAAAGATAATGGTTGCTTTCCTTAATTTTACTGCTTCTTTCAAAACGGTCTTGCGCATCGTAAATAGAATCATAGTTCTCAGGCATATTACAAATCCAGATTAAAACCTATTGACGAATAATGTTCCTGGCGGTAAAAATACTCGCCATGAATGCTCCTGCCGGAAATATACGAAGCATAAACGCTGATGCCGCGGGAATTATACTTACCGAATTTTATACCGGCCATAACCGAATTATTTCCGAGGTATGCCTTATCATCTTTTGAGACTTTGAAATCATAAGCGGCAAAAGGAGTAACATCCTTGCAAATAAAACTATCTGCAAAATAATCGAAACCAACCTGGTACAAACCTTTGCCTACGTTTTTGGGAATTGAGTGGAATATGTACGTCAATCCGGCATAGACTCTCAATCCGCATAAGCGGTAATAAGGAAACAGCTCAACAAATTCGCGGCTGTAAACCATTGGGCTTAAACCGTTTTTCCATATATTCGCATCGTTATCATGTTCACCGTCAACAAGATGCGCGCTTATATGGCTTATTCTTGCGCGCAATCCGTATTCCCTGTTATCCTCAATTTTCTTATATCCGCCGTTTACACCAAACAGATAATCAATTGTCTCTACCGGAAAACGGAAATTCTCTTCCGTTTGAAGGCGGGTAGATGTAAAGAAATCGGCGCCGAAAGAAAATGTTTCGTTGCTGCTTTTTTTATAATGCAAAATATCCATTGATGTGCCTATATCGAGGCGCACGTTTTTTTGAGTTAAAAAATCGGAGCAGCCTATTCTCGGCTCAATTATATTGGCTGTAAAAGGCTGTATGTTCAATTCGCCGGGGAAGTACTCCAGCTTTTCCTGCCCGTATATAAATGAAAGTCCTGCCAATAAAAATGTTGTTACTAATAATCGTTTGGTTGTCATCATTATTCCATATTAGATTTGTTTTTTAATTTTTCTATTTTTTGTTTTACTAATTTATTATAACCGTATTTAATTTTAGAGTTAACGCTTATTAACGAGTAATAATTTGTAGGGAAAGCGAACGAAGGCTCAAAATAACAATTTATAGTACAGCCTTCGCAAAAATCGAACCGTCCTTCCATCTTTTTATAATGCCTGATAATTTCCGATTTGCGTATTTCTTTTATCGGTTTGTTTATTTCTACTTCTTCTTTTGCCAGATGATAACATGGTAAAAGAATTTTATTAGCGGGCGATATTACAATGACCCTTGAAACCGCTTTGCATTTGGGAGACGATGTTTTATTGCCCCCGTCTTTCCTTAATTTAAGGAAAGCGTTATTTATATATATGCCGCTTTTCCCTTCAATATACTTTTCTATAAAATCCAGCGCTTCGTTCGAAAGCCCCGGATTACCGAAATACGAAAAAACCGGGTTTACAATTAACAATAATTTGTGTTCCTCCGCAAGCTTGTGCATTTGGGGAAGTTTTTTATATGTATCATTTGTCACTGTAAAAAGTATATCGGGAAACTCATTTAGTTCTTTAGCTAATTTTAAACTTTTCAAAACAGCGTCATAACAAGCAACGCCTCGTATGGCATCGTGTTCTTCCTTATCTGGAGAATCAAGCGAAAAATGGAGCAGGTTTACTTTACCCGCAAGTTCCTTGGCGTATTTATGATACAGCAACCCGTTTGTTGTGATACTTGTCTGCATGTTTAATTCTTTAGCATAAGATATTACTTCAACAATATCCCTGTATAACAGCGGTTCGCCGCCTGTAAAATCTACAAAGCGCACTCCCAGTTTTGATATTTGTGATAAATTATCTTTTACCACATCTTTATCCGCGAATTGTGAATCCGCAAATTTACTATGATCCGCGAAATGGCAAAAACTGCAAAACGCGTTGCATCTGTATGTCAGGTAATAGTTGCACAATAGCAGCACTAAAAATTCCTCCCTTTCCAGATAACTTTTTTGCCAAACAGCAACATGATTGGAAGCGCGATAACATAAGCGATAAAATAAATTTCAAAAGTTAAGAAGTATTTGATCTCTTTCTGTATACCGAGAGTTTTTAACACCGGCAGCATAAACATAACGTCTAAGAATAATTTCAGAAATATAAGTATAAGCGCTTCGGGCGAAAAGAAGAATGGCGTCAGCAAAAAACAACAATGCGCAATAAAACCGCTTGCCATAACCAGGTAACCGCGTAACGGACTCTTAAGTCCCCCAACGCCCCATCTTTTCTTTTGCCTGACAACTTCCTTAATACTTTTGCAGGGCGCCGATGTTACAAGCGAGTTTTTATCGAGCGGTGTAATAAGTTTATATTTGCCGAGTTTATAAATTGCAAACATCAGGTTAAAATCTTCAGTGACACTGAAAGGTATTGCCTCGTATCCTCCAACCTCCATATAAACACTTTTTCTGTATGCCATGTTATTGCCAATACAGCTTAAGGGTTTGTCAAAATTAGAGGCTCCCGCGGCCACTTCAAGAAGGTATATGAAATCGAGGCTTTGCATTCCTTCAAATTGCGAATTTGCGAGCTGGTTTGTATAACCGTTAACCATTGCAACGCCTTCAGTAAAATAAGAGGCTATTGTGCTTGCCCATTTGGGCGATACGCTGCAATCCGCGTCTGTGGTTAGAATAATCTCTCCCGATGCCTGTTTTATAGCATGTGCGAGAGCATTGGTTTTGCCTTTTAACCCGCCTGTTTCTTTTTCAACCGAAACTTTCTTAAACTTTTTTTTGCCTTCAATAAAGCCATCTATTATGCTTGCCGTTTTATCTGTTGAACGGTCATCTGCTATTATTATTTCAAGCTTCCCTTCGGGGTATTCAAGAGCATCAAGCGATTTTATGCAATTCAAGATATTCGCTTCTTCGTTACGGGCCGCGACTATAACCGTTGCAGTAGGCAGTTTGCTGAAAGGAAGTTGTTTGAACTTTTTCTTTATTCCCACCGCAAAAATAAATGTTTGCGCAAAATAACAAACAACAGCTATTACAAATATTATTTCAAACATTCTTCGGGCGCTCCGTATGATAATTTCTTCTGAATAATCGTTTCACTTAAATAACTAATTGATTCTTTTATTATATCCTTCGATTTCAGACTATCGTGCATAACAACAATTGAATCACTACGCAAGTAATTATTTACGGCTAATTTAACTAAGTTAATATCATTTTTGTAGTCAAAAGTTAATAACGTCCATAAAACGCATTCCATCCGCATTTCATCAAGTATTTTTTGCAACCCGGGTGTAAACCTTCCGTGAGGAGGCCTGAAATAACGCATTTTATAACCGAACTGTTCATATACAAATCTGTTTAGCTTTGTTATTTCTTCTTTAATTTCAGAATTATCAAGTTTTGTTATTCGCGCGTGATTAAAAGTATGGTTGCCAATCAGATGCCCTTCCGAAAGTATCTCTTTTATCAGTTCGGGATGTTTTTGGCAATTGCCGCCAACAAGAAAGAACAAGGCTTTAATATTATACTTATTTAACAAATTCAGTATTTCAACCGTATTATTTTCTATAGGGCCGTCATCAAATGTCAGCAGTATCTTATTATTATTGGTTGACCAGTGATATTTGCCGAAAATCTTTTTTATTAAAAGGGGTGGATTGTAAAAATACTTCATTCCTTATCTCACTATTTTACGGTCTTTCCATTTATAGTTTCCAAACAGTCCCGCAACGCTCATTATAACTATATAGGTTATTTGAAATATTTCTGTTGCAATAAACTCGGCTACGTTATATTTGATACCAAGAAGCGGTTTGCTCTTTACCATAACACTGTTTTCAACAATACATTTTGCAATAAAACCAATAAAAAACCAGGCTAAGTATTTTATGGAAACAAATACAGCAGCAAACGGTAAAAGAAAAACCGATAAATAGAATAAATATATAAGAACGAGCATTGCCACTAATGTTTTGTTTTTATAATAAACCGATTTGCTTGCCCAGCGTTTTCTCTGGTTAATAAAGCCGCGTAATGTTCTGTTTGCCTTCGTCCTGACAACAGCTTTTTCCGAAGCGCAAAACTTAATTTTATAATTCGTCTGCGAGGCTATTTTTTGCATCAGCAATTCATCATCGCCGGAAGACAAATTAAGATTGCCCGCAAAACCCTTTACCATATCAAAAACATTTTTCCTGTACGCAAGATTAGCCCCATTACAAATGGAAGGAGTACCGCCGCCTATCAATCCGGCTCCCGTCATAACAAGACTTGCAAATTCAATGAGCTGAACCTTAAAAAACAAACCTTTTCCACCAGCAAAATTAACCGGTCCCGAAACAAAAGCGGTTTCATCATCAAAATACTTAATCATTTCAGAAAGCCAGTCTTTGTCAAAAACACAATCGGCATCGGTTGTAATTATTATCTGTCCGCGCGATTTATCTATACCGGCCTGCAACGCTTTTTTCTTATGTCCTCGCCGCGCTCCGTTGCTTGAGCATTGAACAATTTTTATGTTATCATTTTTAATTGAAGCCTTTAGTTTTTCATACCCGTCATCGCTGGAAGAATCATCCACATAGATCACTTCATATTTATCGCTCGGGTAATCAAGTCGCTCAATACTTGCAAGGTTATCAAGAATAACATCGCTCTCGTTTCTAAAAGGAATTATTATACTTGCAAATTCCTTTACCACGTTACCTGGCTGAGCGTGACCTAATATTTTTTTCAGCCCTGCGTTAATTTTGTTTACAAAAAAGCAGTAATTCAACAACAGTAAAATAATTATTATTGCAAATACAATTTCAATCATCGCTGCCCTTAAGGTATAACAACGCGCCAATTACCGAAGGTATTACAACGTTAATAACAAAAACAATAAAAGCGGTATTAAACGCAACTGCCGAATCAATTTTCAGATACGAAAAGGCAAACACTGTAATTCCTTCACGCGTTCCAATTTCTCCCGGAGTAAGGAATGACAGAAAATTTCTGGCGTAAAAAACAAAGCCTACCGCAAGAGCGAGTTCAGCAAAATTTACATTTTTACCAAAACCACATATTAAAAGAATTAACTGTAAGCAAAAACACAAATACTGTAAAAACGAAACAAAAAGTATTTCAGCTTTAAGTTTATTGTTACCAAGTCTTATGGATGTATATTTTTCGTAAATTGAATTAATGATTCTATATCTACCGGTAATTTTTTTTACAAACATTTCAATTTGAATATTACCACCCGCAAAAGAAAATGCCAGCATACTAAAACAAAGGAGTATTAAAACCGCAACCACATACACCAATACAGTAGAGCGCAGAAAGCTGATTGCAAAAATAAGCGCCGGTATTGCCCCTAAAGTCATTTCAACAGCAAGAAGAGATAATTTATCTATAAGTACAGAATAAGTTACTTTTACCGGTTCGCCGGGACTCAATTCCGAATAGCGCCCCCAATACTCACCCGCGCGCGCTGGAGTAATAAGTCCCGCCGCAAAGCCCGAAAACAATGAACGTATTATTTTTGAGAAGCTGTTCTCCCCCAGATTTTTATTGCATATTTCCTTCCATTTGAAATACTGCAAATAAATATTCAACACGCCAAGCAACGCTACAATTAACAAATAATAATAATTTACGCTACTAAGCGCGGACATGAGATTTTGAAGCCGGATGTTTTTTACAAGAAAATAAATAATTGCAACAGCAATTATTATTTTAATATACACAAATATTTTTTTCTTCAATTTTTCCGGCATACTTTAGAAGTCCACTATAAATCCTATTCCCGTTTTATATAATCTGTTCAAATAATATTCGCTAAAATAATTCTGTCCGGCATAATAGTTTAAATACAATTTTATGCCTTTATCGTTCCAATCGCCAAATTTTGCACCAACAATAATATTATTATTGCCCATATAAGTTGGAACTCCAACAAGATTAAAATTATAACAGAAGAAAGGAGTGGTCTCCTTATCGAGTATTTTACCGAACATATTGATAAATGCAACTTCCGAACCGGCTATAAACGAATATTTTTTTTGCGTTAAAGGACGAATCAATGTTGAGTAAGCAACTCCTCCATAGTTCTTTATTAACAATGCATTTTTAATATGCTCATTTATATAAAGTAGTTCGCCAAAATCGCGTGTATACGGAATCGGCTTTTTATCGTCAATCCATTTATCAACGCTTTGATCAAAATGGCCGTCAACCAAATGAGCGCTGTTATGCAGAATGCGAAAGCGAATTACATCCCTGCCGCTTTCTCTTGTTCTGGAGAACACTGCATTACCGCCAAACAATCCGTCAAGCGCGTCTATTTGCAGACGGTTGCCTTTAAAACTTGTTGAGTAAGCATAGGCAAAAAAGTCCATGCCAATTGTCAAACGCATTTTTTGTTTAGGAAAAGTAAAACCTAAAACATCTATTGAATTGCCAATATCAACTTTCAGGTTTGAATTTGAGGTATAATATAAAATGCCAAAATGAGCTTCCTGCTGGTTTGCCAACAGCGGTTGAAAATGTAATCCCTTTGGGAACAACTCCGTTTTATGCACAGGCGTTGTTGTTGAGTCCTGCGCATAAATATTCAATAACCATATAAAGGTTGTAAAAATAAGCAGTATGTATTTTTTCATATTAATTGAGCAATAATAATTTTAATATAGTGTATTAAATTAAATTATTTTTATCACAATATTTAGATTTGTTGCAAATTATTTTTATTATTAAATGAATTTTTTAATAATTTAAGTTGTTTTGTTAATATTAAATTACCAGGCTAAAAAATGTTTATAAAATTTGATGAAATTCCCGGGCACCTGAATTTATTTTTAGATTATTTATATGAATTTGATAATGTAAAGGAGTATTATAAATACAACTTCAGGGATGTTGATTCATATCCCGATTATTTCAAACAAATTGCATCCATAAACAGGCCGGAAAAAGAAAAGATTCCTGATATTATTAAAAGCCAGTATCACAATTTTAACGCTTCCGATAAAACCATGAAGAATATTTTTCTTCTCGGTACAAAAAACGCTTTTGCGGTTGTTACTGGGCAGCAGCTTGGAATTATGGGCGGCCCGCTTTATACTCTCTATAAAATAATTACGGCTATAAAACTTGCGGACCATCTTAACGAAAAATATCCGACAAATAAATTCGTCCCCGTGTTTTGGCTTGAAGGAGACGACCACGATTTTGACGAAGTAAAATATATTAAGCTTTTAGACGACCAGAATAAGATTGTAAACATTGCGTATAACGATGAACTTGATGAAGAGGCAAACCGCGGCGATGTTGGTTCAATAGTATTTGAAAAAACAATAAATTCATTTATCAATGAAGTATCCGGCAGTCTGCGCCAGACGGATTTCAAAGAAAAAGTAATGGAGTTTTATTCCGGTTTTTACAAAGAAGGAAAAACTTTTAAAGCAAGTTTTAAAGAGCTTCTGTTCAGCCTGTTCGATAAATACGGCCTTGTATTGTTCGACCCGCAGGATAAACGATTAAAACAATTATTAAAACCGGTATTCAAAAAAGAAATCCTCAATTTCAGAACGCATACGCAAAAGCTTGTTGAAACAAGCGCAAAACTTGAAGAGGTTTACCACGCGCAGGTGAAAATACATCCGGTTAATTTGTTTTTCCACGATTCGGAAGGCAGGTATTTGATAGAACCGTCCGAAAATGAATTTAAACTAAAACGTAAAAGAAGAAAATTCACGCAGGAAGAACTCATTAAAGCTATTGAAGATACGCCGGAACACTTTAGTCCCAATGTTCTGTTGCGTCCAATATGCCAGGATTATCTTTTACCAACCGCTTTTTATGTAGGCGGCCCGAGCGAAATAAGTTATTTTGCACAGGTAATGCCGTTATATAAAATTTTCAATATTCCGGAGCCAATTATATATCCCCGTTCGAGCGCTACCATTATTGAAAAAGCCAGCTCCTCTGTCATACAAAAATATTCGGTAGATCTCAAATCACTGTTTCAAAACTCGGAAGAGTTGATTGAAAAAACTATTGCAAGGCAATCCGATTATACAATTGATGGTTTGTTTCAGCCGGCCATAGACAGCATCAACAGTAGTTTTGAAGAATTGCAGAAGAAGCTTTTAATAATAGACAAGCAAACAAGCGACGCCACAATAAAGTACAAGCAAAAAGCCGATAACTACTTAAACGAATTAAAAGCGAAAGCCAACGAAGCGAATAAACGGAAGCACGAAATAACGCTTAAGCAGCTTGAAAAACTTGCGCTTGCCGTTTACCCCGAAAAAAGTTTGCAGGAGCGTGAACTAAACTATGCTTATTTTGCAAACAAATACGGACTTGAATTTTTACAACTGATATTTGAGAAGCTCGAAATAAATAAATTCGATCACCAAATAATATCGTTATAAAATAACGTTCTCGGTTTCCGAATCGAAGAAGTGAAGCTTTTCGGTATCAATAAAAAGCGTTCTGTTCGAGTAAGCCGCCGGTTTTTCGCGGGCTGGCACTCTTGCAGTACATTGAACTCCGTCTATTGAGAAATAGAAAAATGTTTCGTTTCCCATAGGTTCAACAACTTCAAGCTTTGTTGTAAATTTATAAAAACCATCCTTTACCGCCGTATCCTGTTCATCGTAAATATCTTCGGGGCGTATGCCTATTATTACATTTTTACCCGCATATTTCTTTAATGCTTCGGCATATTTTTCGGTAAGGGCCATGTCTATGCCCCCAGCCTTGCTTACAAACTTTGTCTTGTTTTCGTCTGTTATCTTTCCTTCCAGAAAGTTCATTGAAGGGCTGCCAATAAAACCGGCTACAAATTTGTTAACAGGTTTGTTGTATAAATTCATTGGAGAATCGATCTGGTTTACAACGCCGTCTTTCATTATCACAATCCTGTCCCCCATTGTCATTGCTTCAGTCTGATCGTGGGTTACATATATCATTGTAGCTTGAAGGTCTTTATGCAGTTTAGAAATTTCAGTTCTCATCTGCACTCTTAATTTCGCATCAAGGTTGCTCAACGGTTCATCAAATAAAAACACTTTCGGCTTGCGCACAATTGCCCTTCCAACAGCAACTCTCTGCCTTTGCCCGCCCGAAAGCGCCTTGGGTTTTCTGTCAAGGTACTCTTCAAGGTCAAGTATTTTTGCGGCTTCGGTTACACGCTCCTTAATTTCCTCTTTGCTGAATTTTCTCAGCTTCAATCCGAATGCCATGTTTTCGTAGACTGTCATGTGCGGGTATAAAGCATAGTTCTGAAAAACCATCGCTATATCCCTATCCTTGGGAGAAACATCGTTGACAAGCTTTCCATCAATATAAAGTTCGCCGGAAGTAATTTCTTCCAGGCCGGCAATCATTCTTAACGTTGTGGATTTACCACAGCCCGAAGGCCCGACAAGAACCACAAACTCTTTATCGTTTATATCAATGTTAACATCTTTAACAGCTGTATTGCCGCCTTCATATATTTTTGAAACATTGGAAAGTTTAACTTCTGCCATTTTGTTCACCTGATGATTTGTTTAAGTTGTTCCATGAAATTAGGATTGGAGATATTCACGCATTCAAAACCATTTATTTTTCCGCCGCCATTCAACAGGCAGCATAGTATTGCAAAACTCATTGCAACGCGGTGATCGTCAAAACTTTCAAAGACCGGGCTCTTTGTTTTAACGCTTCCACTGATGGTAAAACCATCGTCATATTCCTTTACATCAACACCCGCGGCCTTGTAGTTAACGCACAGCGAGTTTATCCTGTCCGATTCCTTTGCCCTAAGCTCTTTGGCGTTACGAACAGTAAAATCTCCCTCGGCAAACAAACCCGCTACCGAAAGTATTAATATTTCATCAATAATGTTTGGAATAATTTCTTTTTTAATTTCTATATTTTTAAGCTTGCTGCTTTTAACAATAACATCCCCCATTTTTTCGCCCGCAACTGTTTTGGCATTTGCAATCTCTATTTGCCCCCCCATTTCCTTTAAGATACTTAAAATGCCCGTGCGTGTTTCGTTTAAAGAAACATTTTTTATTGTTAGTTCGGAATTTTTTGCAAGTAAACCAAGCACAATAAAAAAAGCCGCTGTTGAAATATCTGACGGAACAATATATTTTGCTGGCTTGGGATAGTTTTTTCGTGATACCTTTATATAATTTTTCCCTTCACTTACGCTGACCGAAAGATTCAGCATTACTTCGGTATGGTTTCTGGAAGGAACGCTTTCTATAACTGTTGTTTCTTCATCCAGATAAAGACCGGCAAGCAAAATTGCGCTTTTTACCTGAGCGCTTGCAACCGGCATTTCATACTCTATTGCCTTATGGCTTTGCGAAGGATAATATTCCAACGGCAATGTAAAATTTTCCGTTGCCCTTATATCAGCTCCCATAAGTTTTAGCGGGTCTATCACTCTTTTCATCGGTCTTTTGGAAAGAGAAGCATCGCCTGTTATTTTAGAATAAAATTTCTGCATACAGAGTATGCCGCTTATTAATCGTGAAGTAGTACCCGAATTACCGGCATACAATGTTTCAGCGGGGGCCTGAAGACCTTCTAATCCATGCCCTGTAATTTTTACCTTGTCGCCTTCATGTTGAATCCGGCAGCCTAATTTTTGGAAGCAGGACATAGTGGATTTAACATCTTCGCCGTTGGAGAGGTTTTCTATTTCCGATTCTCCATCCGCAAGCGAAGAAAAAATTACAGCCCTGTGCGAAATTGATTTATCGCCAGGAAGCTTCAGTTCGCCTTCAACAAAATTTATTTCTTTAATCTCACGCATAATTATTTTGCGCACCACGTATTAATTAATCTGTTTAATTCATCTTTGGGCAAATCGCTTTGCTCATACATTTTTTTCAATTGTCTCTGCCGCTGAGCTTCATATAAAATAACAGCGGTTGCCACCGAAACGTTTAGACTCTGCACAAAACCTCGCATTGGAATAAGAAACCGCGCGTCCGCATGCTCCTCGGCTTCTTTCGATATTCCCCGATGTTCGTTACCCATTACAATTGCAACCTTTTGCGTCAGGTCAAGCTCATACAAATCTTTGGAGTCATCAGCCAGAGTTGAAGCATAAATAACATAGCCTTTTTCGCGAAGCGAATCGTAGCAATTCTTTACCGAATCGAATTTGTTTTTATTGACCCATTTATAAGCTGAAGCGGAAGATTTTTTACCTATCTTTGGAAATTTTTCGATATAATACAGAAGCGATACCTCAGGAACACCAACGGCATCGGCCGTTCTGAAAATTGCGCTGACATTATGTGGATCGTGAATATTTTCCAAAACCAAGGTCAACGAATGCTGCCTTAGTTTTGCCACACTACAAATTTTGTTTAATCTTTTTTCAGTCTTCACTATCTTTTCAGCGTTCTTTATCTACAACTAATTTATAGTAACTATGTTTTTGAGCGCTCCTGGTTTTATCGAGCTTTATTTTTTTCTCATCATCAATGTTCAGATAAAACATTACAAGTTCAATCGTTTTGTCAATAGCGCCGTCTTCATCGTGCGCCCAGCTATCGCACCCTTTAATATTAGGAACCTCGGCATTAAAACCGTCATCAGTTTTTGTTACAATCAAATCAAGAATCATTAATAACCTTTTTCTTCGGACTTATCACCAAGTACAATTTTAATACTTGCGCTGGCGCCTATTCTGCTGGCGCCGTTTGCAATCATAATTTCAGCGTCTTCCCGCGTTCTTATACCGCCCGAAGCTTTAACTCCCATTGCGCCGCCAACAATTTTTCTCATCAGGGCAACATCTGCGGCAGTAGCTCCGCCCTTGCTAAACCCTGTTGAAGTTTTCACAAAATCGGCTCCCGCTTCTTTACATAAAATGCAGGCTTTTACTTTTTCTTCGTCGGTTAAAAGAGCTGTCTCCAGAATTACTTTACACAATGCTTTGCCGTTTTTTGCGGCAAGAACAACTTCTTTTACATCGTTAAACACATAATTATAATCGCCCTGTTTCAAACGGCCTACGTTTATAACCATGTCAATTTCCAGAGCGCCGTTTGTAATAGCCTGTTCGGCTTCAAAACGCTTCGTTTCGGTAGTGTTGGCTCCCAAAGGGAAACCAATTACAGTACAAACTTTAACTTCGGAGCCTTTAAGCAATTCTTTGCATAAGGCCACATTGCAAGGGTTCACGCAAACAGAAGCGAAGTTATATTCTTTAGCTTCTTCGCAAAGCTTTTTAATTTCATCCGCGGTTGCTTCGGGTTTTAATACCGTGTGGTCAATCATCCGTGCAAGGTCATCGTTAGTAACCGTTTTCCTTTCTTTGGTTGAGGTATTTTTATTTTCCTCATAAAAATCTTTCAACGCTTTTTCTATAAATGCCTGTGATGCCACTTTATCAAACAATGCGGAATCCATTTTATTTATCTCCTTTACAAAGACCAAGATAAGCCTTATATGTGTTGCTTAAAAGCATCGCGGTAGTCATTAAACCTATTCCGCCCGGTACAGGAGTAATATACGAAGTTTTAGGAGCTACCTGTTCAAAATCAACATCGCCCACAACCCTGTAACCTTTCGCTTTTGTGCTGTCCGGTACGCGGTTGATACCAACGTCAATAACAACGGCGCCTTCTTTTACCATATCGGCTTTTATAAAATAAGGTACGCCCATAGCGGCAATAAGTATATCTGCCTGTCTTGTATACTCTTCAATGTTTTTCGCGGCCGAGTGACAAATGGTCACAATTGAGTTAGCATATTCTTTTTTCTGAAGCATAAGGTTAGCAATAGGTTTGCCAACAATGTTGCTGCGGCCAACAACCACAACGTGTTTACCTTTTGTTTCTATGTTATAGCGTTTGAACATTTCCTGTATTCCAGCGGGAGTACAGGGGAAAAACGTATCGTTGCCAATTACAAGGTTTCCAACGCTTATAGGATGAAACCCGTCAACATCTTTCAGAGGAGAAATGCGCTGTATGATTTTGTTTTCGTCAATGTGCTTTGGTACTGGAGATTGAACCAGTATTCCATGAAAATCATCATCGTTATTATATTTTTCCACAAGAGCAAGAAGTTCTTCTTCCGATGTTTCAGCGCTTAAAAGCTCTGCCTTGGAATGGAACCCTACTTCTTTGCATAATTTGTTTTTGCTTAGTACATAACTTTGAGATGCCGGATTATCTCCAACAAGTATGGTAACAAGTCCTGGAACCTGTTTGCCTTCTTTATTTAGAACTTCAACTTTCTTTTTAAGTTCTTCCTTAATTTCGGAAGCTATTTTTTTACCATCTAATATTATCATGTTTTAACTATTTGTTGTCTGATTATTTTTATTAAAATCCGGGAAAAGTATTCTTTCAATTTCCACAGTATTTCCCGTTTCGCTATCTACTTTAAAAAATACTCCGTTAATATGAACGTCATTTTCTGCCGTTTCATATTTCTGAGGTGTTTGATATAAAAATCTGTTTATAGCCGCTATGGATTTCATACCAATAACGGATTCAAAAGGTCCGGTCATTCCCGCATCGGTAATATAACCCGTTCCTTTAGGCAAAATGCGTTCATCTGCTGTTTGCACGTGAGTGTGAGTACCGACAAAGGCGCTTATTCTTCCATCAAGATACAAGGCAAGCGCAATTTTCTCGGCCGATGCTTCGGCGTGCATATCCACAAGAACAACTTTTGTTTCGTTTTTAATTTTCTGCAATGCGTAATCGGAGGCTCTGAACGGGCAGTCGATTGGAGACATGAACGTGCGCCCCTGCAAATTAAGCACGGCAATTTTACCTTTTTTTGTATCAGCAATATAATAACCGTTTCCATGCGCTCCTTTAGGATAATTAAAAGGACGAATAGCGCGGGGTTCTGTTTTTATGTATTCCTGTGACTGGTGTTTATCCCAGGTATGGTTTCCGCCGGTAATAACATGAACGCCCAAATCGAACAGAATTTTTCCTTCCTTATCGGTTATTCCTTTTCCGTCAGAAGCATTTTCGCCATTAACTACTACAAAATCAGCTTTGTACTTTTGAATAAGACCCGGAAGCCATGTTTCCGTTATCGTAATACCCGGCTTACCTATCAGGTCGCCAATAAAAAGAATGTTTATTAATGACATATTTTCCTTATTTTTTCATCGTGAATATATCTAATTCTTATATTAATTAAAAATTTTCAGTAACTTAAAATTCAAAAATAACAGATTCAGGATATTAAACAATTAAACGCAGATAAATAGCAACAAAAAGGTTATTTTGGCTTAAAACCGCAAGGTTTACAAACAAAAATGTTATTAGGGTTAAATAACGCTCTTTAGGTAATTGTTAAGCGCATTGTTTTACATTCTGCACCAAACAACCGCCTGAATTATAAAAAAATCCGGAAAAACAGAAAGATGAATTTTGAAGAAATTATGGAAATGCCCGTAAATACGGCAAGCTATTGCTTTATTGATGTTGAAACAACAGGCCTGAGTCCGGTAGAAAACAGTGTTATAGAAATAGGAGCGGTTAAAGTTGCGGGTTTGCGAGTTGGAGCAAAATACTCGACTTTTGTTAACCCCGGCAGAGATGTACCTTATTTTATTACACAGCTGACGGGAATAACAAACTCCGATGTAGCGGACGCCCCTTTTTTTGATGAAATTGCGGATAACCTTAAAAATTTTGTGGGCGATACAATAATAGGCGGCCATAATTTTTCCTTTGATAACAGCTTTCTGAAAAAGGAATATAACTATTGCGGCGTGGATTATTTTGAGAACCCGCAGGTATGTACATTAAGAATTTCGCGCAGGCTCTATCCGCAGCTCAAAAGCAAATCGCTTGGCAACGTAGCGCATCACCTGAACCTGAAAAACTCTCATGCTCACCGCGCTCTTGATGACGCTCTGGTTACAGCGCGGATTTTCATTAAAATGGTCAAGGAGCTCCAGGAAACGCAGGGAATAAATACTGTAAGCGAGTTGCTTAATTACCAATACACGCCACAGGCAAAAAACTCGGTTAAAATCAAAAAAAAACTCGGGCAGGATGTTGCCTCTTTACCCTCTTCGCCGGGAATTTACTTTTACCTGAACGCAAAAGAACAGGTTATTTATATAGGCAAAGCCAAATCTCTTAAGGACAGAATTTCATCATATTTTGTATCCACCGCTCCAAAGAAAGCCAAGAAAATAGTTACGCAGGCATCCCGGTTAAAGATAAAGACAACAAACTCCGAACTTACCGCGCTTCTTGCCGAAGCAGAAATGATAAAACGGCTTAAGCCCAGATATAATACTCTGCTAAAAAAATACGGGAACAAGTATTTTCTGCGTTTTATACGCGAACACAATTACCCCCGCGCCGAATTAGCCAAGGAATTTGATTTTGACGGTAACGATTATTTTGGGCCTTTTAACAAGCGCGATAAAGCCACAGCGCTTTTGGAATTGATAGATAAAACTTTTTCGTTACGCGAGTGTTCGGACAAGGAATTTTTCAGAAAACGCAAATGCCTTTTGGCGGATATAGAAAGATGCACTGCTCCTTGCGTTTCGGAAAGTAAGGTAGAGTACGAAGAAGAACTCGCGCGCGTGTACGATTTTCTTTATGGTAAGAACCAATTTGCTCTTAACAGACTTCTCTCAAAAATGAAGCTAAACTCCGATCAGATGAAATTTGAAGCCGCGGCGGAGTATAAACGACTGATTGAACTGATTTTATCGCAGGTACACAGATCCTCTCTTATTGCCGAACCAATAAACAACGCTTCGGTGTTATTCGAAATTTCCGAAACCGCAAATAAAGATTTTATTTTACTTGTCTCAGGAAAAATATATATTCGTAATAACATAATTACAAATGATGCCGGTTTTGAAACGGCTCTTGACGATTTCTTTGAAAATACCATTTATTCAAACGCTTATCCTGATGACGAAGATCTTGAGAAAATTAAAATAAGCCTTAGCTGGCTTGTAAAAAACAGAAACAAAGTACGTGTGTTTTACCTGAAGGAATATGCAAACAAACAAAAACTTTACGAATCGCTTTCGCGTTTTGGAACAGGCGGTTCCGAACAAAATGAGTTTTCGTTCGATATAAAAGATTTAATGAATAACATCAACGATTAATTATGAAAGACCCGGAAAAGATACTTGTGTTTTCGCAAAACAGGGAAACAAAGGGCATATATGAGTCGTTTGCCAAAGCCGGCAATTATATTCTGCACTACGCGCCCAAAGATATTAACAGCCTGAATGTGCTGATGCTTCAAAAATTCTCACTTATCATTATAGAAATTATGTACCCGGCCATGTCCGAAATTGAATTTGTGGAAAATATCCATAAATTTGAACGCGGCACGCCTATTATTGTTACATCGGGGTATTTTTACGAATCGAAGGATATTCTTTTTAAGGATAAAATTGCCGGTTTTATTTATAAGCCTTTTACCTTTGAAATATTGCTTGATGAAGCTACCGCGATACTTGCCCGAAGCCAGCACAAGAAAGGAACAAAGGAGGAGGAAATAAAGCCGCCATCCGTCCCCGAAATTTCTTACGAACTGAAAAAACTATCCGTACTTTTTGAAATTTCGCGTACAATTAACAGTAAGACAAATATTGATGAGCTTTTAGACCTGATAATACGTCTTTCGGTAAAAACCTTTGAATGCGAAAGAGCCAGCGTGTTTGTTCTGGATAAAAAGAAAAAAGAACTTTGGTCTCAAATTGGGACAGGAATTGAACTGACGGAAATAAGACTTAAAAACGGAATAGGCATTGCGGGGCTTGTTGCCGAAACCGGGCAAGGCATTATTCTGGATGACGCTTACACGCATCCTAAATTCAACCGGGAAGTTGACAAAATAACGGGTTTTAAGACGTATAATCTTTTATGCGTCCCAATGTTAAATATGACGGGCGATGTAATAGGAGTATTTCAGCTGTTAAACAAAAAAGGCGGTTTTACAAAAGACGATGAGGAATTTCTTTCGGCAATTGCCACAAGCGCGGGTATTGCAATAGAAAACACATTGTTAAAAGCGAAATTAGATGTTTTTGACAGAAGCAAAACTGATAAGACAAAAGAAACTCCGCCGGAAAAGAAAACCGCCGAAGAAATAATCGCAATGATAAGAAAAGAGTTCAGATTGAATATTATTGAAAACGGCATAATACCGGAAGAAGCGGAACGTATTCTGGTGGAAAAGATAAAGCAAAAGTATATTGATTGACAGCAGACAGGTTTAAAATGAAAAACGGCAATCAGATTGCCGTTTTTTTTTGTGACCCCAAGCAGATTTGAACTGCTATTACCGCCGTGAAAGGGCGATGTCCTAACCATTAGACGATGGGGCCAAAACAATACAAAAACCGGAAGACAGAAACAAAAAATGGGGTGAGCGATGGGGCTCGAACCCACGACCCTCAGGGCCACAACCTGATGCTCTGCCAAACTGAGCTACACCCACCATATATTTGTACGCCCGAGAGGATTCGAACCTCTAACCACCAGCTTAGAAGGCTGATGCTCTATCCAATTGAGCTACGGGCGCATCCGTAATTTCCGAGTTCACATTACTGTAAGAACGTTGTCGGGGCGGCAGGATTCGAACCTGCGACCTCCTGCTCCCAAAGCAGGCGCGATAGCCGGGCTACGCTACGCCCCGTGTTTTATTCAAAACCTTTTTAAAAAACAGACCCAAATATACTACTATATTTTCCATAAAGCAACCTATTTTTTTCTCTTTAGACTAAAATTAAACTTTATGATTTTATGACTATTTTAAGTCTGTTTTCTTACTTAAATTACATTATTAATTTCTTTTTCACAAGATTCAGATGTTTTTTCCATTTTTCTTTGTAAAAAAATATATCTTTTCCAAGAAAGATACAAATATGTTTTCTTTAATTTCCGCCATCACAATTGCCGGCATAGCAATTGGCGTTGCGGCCTTAATTATTGCCTTAAGCATATTAAAAGGTTTCGAAAAAACCCTTACTTCAAAGGTTATTGGTTTTAATTCACATATTCAGATTACCGCTTTCGGCGGAAATCTGCTGCCTGATTATACACACACTCTTCCTCTTATTAAACAGAAGATTGACGGAGAATACGTAAGAATTTCTCCATATCTTGCAAATCTTGCTATTATCAGCAAGGGGCTTGCAAAAGAAGGCGTTAATATTAAAGGCGGTCTGCCGGAACTTCTCTCCGATGAACTGAAAAAAGATATTGTTGCCGGCAGTTTTGATTTATCCCCTTCCACAGACGGATCGCTCGAAAAAATTATTATAGGTAAAAAACTTGCAAACCGTTTGTTTGTAAAGCCGGGGGATAAGATTACGATATTCGCGCTGAAAAATAACAGCGTACCAACACCCGATAACCCGCCAAACATTGAACAATACACTATAAGCGGAATTTTTGAAAGCGGAATGTCCGAATTTGACGACTTATACGCTTATGTCAATTTACCAGCCGCGCAAAGCCTTTTCGCTTCGGGAGATAACATTAACGGATACGATATAAAGCTTAAGGACATTACAAAAACCGATAGCCTTGCCTCTCTGTTGGAAGATAATTTAAGATACCCGCATTATGTTAAAACAATTTACCAAAGCTACAGAAATATTTTCACATGGATAGAGCTGCAAAAGAAGCCTATTCCTATTATTCTTGGTTTGATAATAGTTGTTGCGGTTTTCAATATAATTGGTACAATTTTAATTATAGTCCTTGAGAAAACAAATGCAATTGGCGTACTTAAATCTCTTGGTTCTTCAAACAAGCAAATAGTTTCTATTTTTCTTTTACAGGGAATGTTCCTTTCGTTTATTGGAGTAATTTGCGGTAATATACTGGCATTTTTATTAATGTTCGTACAGCTTGAGTTCAACATAATTTCACTTCCATCGGATATTTACCTTATGTCAACCGTTCCAATCCAAATGGAAGCAGGAACGTTTTTGCTGGTTTCGGCAATAGCCCTTGCGCTTTCGCTGTTATCGGCAATAATTCCAAGCTATATTGCTTCAAAAATTAAAATTGTGAATACTTTGAGGTTTAATTAATGAAATTTGAAGCTTATATTGCAAAACGATATTTGATTTCCAAACATAAAATCAATTTTATTTCAATTATATCGTTCCTTTCCATTTCGGGCATTACCATTGGCGTGGCCGCTTTGATTGTTGTACTTTCCGTATTCAACGGGTTCGGCAGCCTGGTAACATCGTACCTTGTTAATTTTGATCCGCAGGTTAGGGTTCAGGTTTCTCGGCCTGAAGGCTACGATAAACTTCCCGAACTTGAAAAAACGATAGAAAAATTACCACAGGCAGAGGCTTATACGCCGTTTGTAAACGGAAAAGTGCTTGCTATGCAAGGCAAGATATACAAGGTTGTAAGTCTGAAAGGTATTGACCCCGAACGCGGAGAAAGCGTTTACGGCATCAACAGAAATATTATATACGGCACTTCAAATCTTGAGCGCATTAACGGAACGCCTGGTATTATCATCGGCCTTCAGCTTGAAGACAGGCTTCAGGCTTTACTGAATGATACCATCACCATCATATCTCCCGTAGGACTGGAAAAAATGATGACACAAACAGCATTGCCTGTTTCTCAGAAATTTGTAGTAAGAGGAATATATCAATCGAACAATAACGAATATGACGCGTTTTATCTTTTTACATCAATAGATGAAGCTCAAAGATTGTTTGGCTTATCCGATAAAATTCAGGGATACGATATTAAATTAAGCGATATAAGCCAATCGAACCCGGTCAAGGAAAAGCTTAAAGCGGTAGCCGACCCCAATTGTATAACTGTAAACTCCTGGTACGATTTCCACCGCGATCTTTATTCCGTTATGCAAATTGAAAGATGGGCGGCTTACATAATATTATCTTTAATCATAGCCATTGCAACATTCAACATTCTCGGTTCGCTTACAATGTCTGTAATAGAAAAAAAACGGGATATAGGCATACTTACTTCATTGGGCGCAACGCAAAAGTCAATCACGCGAATTTTTATGTTCGAAGGCGTGCTCATAGGTTTAATAGGAACAATTCTTGGCGGCCTGCTTGGCTACCTTATTTGTTATGTGCAAATTAATTACAATATTTATCCGCTCGACCCAATGCAGTACAAAATAGACTCTTTGCCGGTTGAGTTAAGAGTAACAGACTTTTTTGCTGTCGGCTCCGCTTCAATACTGCTTTCATTTCTTGCTTCTTTGTACCCCGCGCGCAAAGCGGCAAAAGTAAACGCGCTTGAAGCTATCAAATGGGAATAATTTTATAAAAGTTTATTATGAACGAATACATTTTAAAAGCTGTAAATATTAAAAAACTATACCAGACCACAAAACAAAACAAGCTGGAAGTGTTAAAGGGAATTTCTATTGAAATTCCCACGAATAAAATTTCTGTAATTATAGGAGCTTCCGGGGCCGGAAAAAGCACTTTGCTGCATATTATCAGCGGACTTGATAAGCCTGACGAAGGTGAAGTTTTTTTTGAAGGAAACAACATCTTAAAAATGGGGCACGAAAAACTGGCTAAATTCCGCAACTCCTACATGGGTTTTGTTTTTCAGTTCCATCACCTGTTGCCGGAGTTTACAGCCCTTGAAAATGTAATTATACCTCAGCTTATAAGCGGCGTTTCCACACACAAGGCAAGCAAAAGAGGCAAAGAGCTTTTAGAGAGACTGGGACTTGCGGCAAGAGCGAGCCATAAACCGGCAGAGCTTTCCGGCGGCGAGCAACAAAGAGTTGCGGTTGCAAGGGCTCTTGCAAACGATCCGCCTATTATTTTTGCAGACGAACCTTCGGGGAACCTTGATACCGAAAACAGCGAAATGCTGCATAATACTTTTGTTGAGCTTAAGGAAAAATACAATAAAACATTAATCATAGTTACACATAACCACGATTTAATTAAACTTGCCGATTGTGTTTTTGAGATGAAGGACGGCAAATTGTTAAATAAAGGAGATGACATTTGAGTATTTGGCTTGTTGCGGCTATAGTTTTTCTGTTCAATATCCCCTTTGGTTACTGGCGCGCCAACGTAAGAAAATTTTCTTTACAGTGGGCGCTCTCAATTCATATTCCCGTTCCTTTTGTTGTAGCAATAAGAATACTTTCAAACATAGGATTTAAGTTTTTTACCTTTCCTGTTATAATCGCCGCTTTTTTTGGCGGACAATTTGTTGGCGGTAGAATTTTTCTTTATCTTAAAAAGCGCCCGTGCTTTGTAATATCATCGTGCATGGTTTACGATTTAAGCAGGTATATTATTTCCGTCTGGTCAAACGCTAATTAACCAACAGATAGTCGTATACATTATCGCCCGAATGCTTTTTCTTTCCTCCGCCTTCCCATTCCGATGCCTTAAGGCCTACACTCCTGAATGTGCCTATGCCCGCTCCTCCGGCATCATCCTGAGCGCCTATAAGTATGCTTATTTTTGTTGCATTTGTAATTTTAACAAGATATTCCTTTGGTATTGCAAATGAAATTTCCTTACTTGCAGTATTACCCAACGGGTTTTTTATATCTTCGGCTTGCGGCAGATAAGCCGCCAGAATTTTTCCATTGTAATCTTTTATTTCAAAACCGCCGCCCACGTTTATTACGCGGTTGTATGCTCTTGCCGCAGGCAGAATATAACCCGAATTAACTCCCACATTTCTGTTCTTTTTCTTATCCGTACCGGATATGCAAATTGAAGCATAAGTCAACTGAAAGCCATACTCGTTATGCCAGCCCGGGTTTGCAAGATTTTTAAACTTCAGTACAAAGTAATAATTCTCCTGGTCTTCTTTCAGAATAAACCTGCTTATATCAAGAATACCGGCAACAAAATTCGGGTTTAGCGGATACTGGTATTTTTCGTTATTCAACGGATTTGTAACATCAAATAATAATGTGGCGTTTTTATTTACTTTTTTAACCGTATTGTTATTAAGCAGTTTATAATCGGGGCCTTTTAACGCTTTTAAGTTGATGTTTAATTTTGGAACCGCAAATTGCACTTTATTGTAAATTGCCTGATTCGAATTAGGGTCGACATACACCTGAGCCTTTACTCCAATATTTGCGTCGTCCCTTTTTACAGATAAATCTTTTAACGCGGTTGAATACGCGGGAACCTGTATTTCCACATCTTTATCTTTCAATACTGCCATTCTGAATTGGAAACTCGCGTTCGCTTTGTTTACAAGGGCAACCGCTATATCAAGGCTATCTTTTAAGTTTTCCGGCTTGACTGATATTTTGTATGTATTGTTATCGAACTCGTATTTAATTCTTAGTTTATCCGCTCCAACATGCTGTAAAAACTCCGCGCTTTTTAATTTTGAAGGAAGCGAAGGCATAAGATAAAGCGTTTTGGATGGAGCATCGGGTCTTGCGCCAAGATAATCCTGATAAAAATTCCTCACATATTCTGCAAGGCTCCAGGCCTGACTGAAAGTGCCGCTCAGTCTTCTTTCCTTTTCACCGGCCTGCGTAAACGCGTCATTCAGTTCGGCAAGAGCGCCAACAGCGCCCCGGCTTAATATTTGGCGTGTAAGCTCGCTTGTTAATGACCATGCCTTATCCTGCAAACCAAAGTTGCATAATGATTGTACAACCGGTCCTGTATTCCATAACCATATAACGCCGTTATGATATGCCGCGTCTTTAACATAATACGGAGGATACTGGTGGTATGGGTGAAAGTTTTCATCATTTTGCGATAGTGAAAGAACGCCGTAAGGGAAAACAAGCTCCTCCATAGCTTTTGCAAGTATGCCAAGTCTTTCTGTTGATGAAGGTATTAAATCTTCTTCGTTCAAAACAAAAAACATATTGGGGCGTATAGTCTTATCCGGAGTTCCGTCTTTTTTTATACAATCGTATACTATCGATTTTGTTTTATCAACAAATTGTTTATCGAAATTTGCAAGCAATTTCGCCTTTGTTGTTTCACATTGTTTTGCAAATGCCGTATCGGCCATAATTACTGCAATCTTTGCGCTGTACTTTAATTGCTGATACCACAATGCCTGTATATCGTTCGCGCGGTTGCCTCTTGGCGACCAGGGCCCCTGCGGGCCAACTGCATCCATCCATGTTTCCGCGTCTTTATGTGTTAAAAATCCGTTGGCGTCAACATAATTTTTCATAGCGCCATCATAAGCGGTTTTTATTGCAGGATATATGTTTCTTAAAAATTCAACATCGCCTGAATATTTATAATAGTTATAAGCCTGTATCACAAACCAGGGAGTGCCGTCAGTTGTGTTATAAATGGATTCAGTAAGAGTAACTCTGTTAGGTATGCGTCCATAATTTGGGCTTTGTATATTTGTATCCTGATACTTTGCAAATGCAAGCAAAATATCTTTTGCGTCCCTGTAATTTCCCGTAACAAGCGTTGCTCCCGGCAGCGATATAAAGGTATCTCTTCCCCAGTTATTGTTAAACCACGGGAGACCTGCAAATATGCCTTTAGAATCCTGTTCGGTTACCAAAGCGTCAAGAGACGCGACAGCCCAAAGGAACGCCTTATCAAATTCAGGGTCATTTGTTTTTACCGCGCTTTCTTCAAGAAGTTTCTCTATGCGGTTTTTCTTTGCCTCCACAAACGAATTGGAGTTCCGAAGGTAATTTTTTATTTGAGAAGAATTTTGCGCAACGCTTATTGCTATTTTAAGACTACTGGCATTCTTCAAATGTAAATTTAGTCTGTTCCCGTTTTTTTCAACTTTCTGAATATCCGTAGTTGCCGTTATATACAGATAATTGTTTTTAATAAGCTTGCCTATATTTATTCCGGCAATATTCCCCGAAAGCTCGGGTTGAGTGTCAGTATTGAGGCCCTCAATACTGAAGGAAATACTGTCCCCTTTTATATTATCAAAAGAAATAATTATCAAATCGAGAGAGTCTGCAAAAAAGAAATTTTCTTTTAACCCGTCTTTATACTCCCTGTTAAGTGTATAGGGGAAAACAGTTGTGGAGCTGGTTCTTCGTTCGGGAATGGAATCATTAACCAAAAGAGCATAATCGTTAAATATTCTTTGCTCTTTCAATGTCCATCCCTGCCAGCCATCAGTAAAGCCCAGATTAGTCTGGCCGTAATACTGGCCGTATTTTTTATTTGTAAACGAGAACGTTCGGGTAGTATCTGTAACTGTAATTCCCATACTATTCAAAAGGCCGGCCTCTTTGTGAGAACAGCCGGCCATTACAAATACAGATATGATAAGAATAAGAAAATTCCTGATCATTTTTATTTCTTCTTGGTTTTTGAATTACTTTTTGTTTTAGCGGCAGCTTTTGGTTTTGCCGTTGTTTTTGTTTTTACCGCAGCTTTTGGTTTTGCTGCAACTTTGGCTTTTACTGCCGGCTTTACCGCTTTTTTAGCCGGAGCCGGTTTTGCTTTTTTTACCGCCTTGGCTTTTGCAGAAGGCTTTTTAGCGGCCGGAGTATTCTTTTTAGGCGGAATTGGTGAAATTTTTTCTTCAAACAATTCTTCTATCTCAACATCTTCAAGTTCTTCAATCGATTCAATTATTTCGTCCGAAGTAACTATCCCCTTTTTTTCCAAAGTTTTAATTATTGCGGCTATTGTAACCGAATTTGTAAATACAACATCTTCAAGATATACGTTTTCATCTTCTTTAGCTTTTTTAGCCATTACATACTCCTTTTAAAAAGTTTATTTGTTTCGGTGTCAATATAATATATTTTATTTTATGTTAAAAATATTGAATTGAATAAACTTTCTTTCTTTTCTATTTTAAACATGTTATTTAAAATTACAAAAAAGCATTTTTTACTCATATACTTAAATAAATTAACATTAATATAGTTATATAACATGATTATAGCAGTTGGACAGATTGACCCAGTAATTGGAGATATAACAGGAAATAAAAATAAAATTTTAGACCTTTATAAAAAAGCCACGGCAGATAAAGCTGATATTATTATTTTCCCGGAACTTGCGCTGGTGGGCTACCCGCCTCTTGATCTTGTTGAAAAACAGGAATTCAGAAAAGCAGCTGAGACTGCGGCAAACGAAATTGCAAAAAATACAAACAATAATACAGCCTTGCTTTTCGGGTCTATCGCCGAGGAAAACGAAAACATAGGGACAGGAGTTTACAACTCGGCTATATTTTGCCTGGGCGGTAAAATATGTTTTGTGCAGCACAAAACGCTTATTCCCAACTATGATGTTTTTGACGAAATGCGTTATTTCGAATCGGCCAAAGATGTAAATATTTATGAGTTCAAGGGAGAAAAACTTGGCATTTCAATTTGCGAAGATATTTGGAACGATGCCGATTTCTGGAAGAAAAGGCTTTATACCAACGACCCGGTTAAAAGGCTTGTTGATAAAGGAGCCACATTGCTGATTAACATTTCCGCGAGTCCGTATTCATTCGGTAAAAGAATGGAAAAACTGAAAATGCTTTCCACGCTTACATCGCAGGACAAGCTGCCCCTTGTTTACGCCTGCTGTGTTGGCGCGCAAACGGATTTGATTTTTGACGGAGCGAGCATGTGCTTTAACTCGCAGGGCGAGTTAAAAATGCTCGGCAAGGCTTTTGAAGAGGATTATTTCCTTTTTGATACGAAACAAAACTATAAAACGGTAACCGCAATTGAGCGAAGCTTTGAAGAAGAGGTTCTTAACGCGCTTATTTTCGGACTTAAGGATTACTGTAAAAAGCTCAACTTCAAAAAAGCGCTTCTGGGTTTAAGCGGAGGCATAGATTCCGCAATTGTAACTTACATTGCGGTCAAGGCGCTTGGTAAAGAAAACGTACACGTAGTCATGATGCCCTCCAAGTATTCAAGCGAAGGAAGTATAAAAGACTCTGAAAAGCTTATTGAGAACCTTGGAATAACTTCCGAAACAATTTCCATTCAACCGGTTGTTAACAGCGCCCTGCAAATGCTGCATGGTTCTTTTAATGGCTTGCCCGAAGATATTACAGAAGAGAACATACAATCTCGCGTACGCGGCTTGTATATGATGGCTCTTTCGAACAAACTGAAAAGGCTTCTGCTTACCACCGGCAATAAATCCGAAATGGCTGTTGGTTACGCTACCCTCTATGGCGACATGTGCGGCGGACTTGCTATTATTGCCGATGTTTATAAAAGCGATATTTATAAAATTTCCGAGTTTATAAACAGAGATGAGGAAATAATTCCTGATGAAATAATAAGAAAGGCTCCTTCGGCTGAATTGCGGCCGGACCAGACGGACCAGGACTCACTGCCTCCGTATGACTTGCTTGACAGAATACTAAAAATGTACCTTGAAGAAAATAAAGAAGCCGAAGAAATTTCCACAATAATTAATGACGCAGAAACCGTCAAAAAGGTATTAAGACTTGTAGATATAAACGAGTTTAAAAGGAAACAAGCCGCGCCTGCATTGCGCGTATCAAGAAAAGCTTTTGGTTACGGAAGAAGGTATCCTATTGTCCAGGGCTGGAGAAAATAAAACATCAAAGATGCATTACGATACGCTTAATAAAGTGCACCCCATCTTTTTAACATAGTAATTACAATTCCGGCGGGAATGGCCCATGCCATTCCACTGCTGTCGACTTTTAAAAAAACCAAAAGTGTTTGTACGAGCCAAGATGAAGTTGTCTTTGCGAGCGGAGTCTTCGGAGCGCGGCAATCTCACTGCTTACAGTAACATCTTGTAACAGCATTGCAATTGTTCCCCATAGAATATTGTATATTTTTTTTAATATTTTTGTAGAAAAGCATAGAGCTTATTTAGAAATACCCTTATTTTATTTTAAGAGCTTTCTGCAGCGATTTTTCCACAGCCATCTTAAAACTTATCAAGTTGACAGGCTTGCTGAATACATACTCAATTCCAAGAGCGTAATAATCTTCCGTAATGCTTCTGTCAACATCCGCGCTTAAAACAATTACCGGGGGTTTGTCACTGGTATTAGAATCTTTAATTTTTTTCACAAGCTCATAGCCATTCATTTCGGGCATAAGATGGTCTGTAATAAGCAATGCAGGCGCGTTGGATTGTATTTTTTCAAAAGCTTCCACACCGTTTTTAGCGGTTATAACTTCGTATTCCTCTGCAATGTTTTTTATTATTTTGGAATAAAGCAGCCTGTCGGTTTTGCTGTCTTCCACATACAGAATATTGGATGACGCGAAAGGAAGAGAAAACTTAAAGTCGGAACCCTTGCCGTATTCGCTCTCAACCCAGATTTTACCATTATGCTTTTCAATAATTTCCCTCACAAGCGAAAGCCCCAATCCGCTTCCTTTTTCGCCGGCAGTGCCTTCGGTAGTAAATTTGGTATCTACGCTGAACAGCTTTGAAAAATTCTCTTTCTTTATTCCAGTTCCGGTATCCTTTATACTAAACTCGTACCTGCGGTTGAGTACATAAGGAACAACACTGACCGTTATACTGCCACCGCTGCCTGTAAATTTAACTGCATTGGAAATAAGGTTATTAATTACCTGTAAAATCAGGTTTTCGTCCGCAAATATTAAAACTTCATCTTCTATTGTATTAATAAGCTGTACGCCCTTTTGCATTGCAACACCTGCAAGAGAGCGGAATGATTTTTCTATTATTTTTTTCGCGTCAATTTTTTCAGGCTCAAATTTTATGCGGCCAGTCTGCAGCCTTGTCCAGTCAAGCAAGGAATTAACAAGGGCAAACATGCTTTGCGCCGATTCCTGAATAAAATGTATATATTGATTCTTTTCTCCGGCATTCAGGTCTTTATCGCTTAACAGCAAATCGGTAAAACCGAGTATTGAAGTAAAAGGGGTTCTCAGATCGTGCGATATGATTGAAATAAACCGGTCTTTTGTTTCGTTAAGTTTTACAAGTTCTTGGGTGGATTTTTTCAAATCATCTTCAGCGCGTTTCCGTAACGAAATATCGCTTACAAGCCCGAATATTTTCTGAGCTTCTTTTTTAGAATTGCGGATAATTTTTATTTTATTCCTTATCCATATAACATTACCCTGCTTGTTAATAATTCTAAACTCAAGCTCTTCGGAGTTTCGTATGGAGCTGTGCAATATGCTTTTAAACTTTGTTTTCACATACGAAAAATCGTCCGGGTGAATTGTTTTTAGAAACAGACGGGTGTCCTTAATAAAGTCGGTTTGAGAATACCCCATAATTTTTTCGACCGATGAAGTATAAAAAACGCTTTTCAGTTTTCCGTCAATCCGTTCGGCAGTCCACATAAAGTCATCAATATTTTCTGCAATGCTTCTGTACTTTTCTTCCGATTCCTTTATGGCCTGTTGAGCTCTTTTTCGTTCGGTTATATCTCTGAATTCGTTTATAATGTAAACCTGATTGTTAAACTCAAACGAAGTGATCAGAGCCTCTCCAAGAAAAGAGGAATTGTCTTTTCGCTTACCAAGGCATTCATATCTGCCCGGGGACTCGCGGCGGTTTTCCCTTGCCTTAATAAAGCCCGCAACACGTGTAATCTCTTCATCGGCAATAAAATCAAGCGGATCCTTCCCTATTACTTCGTCAATGCTGTCGTACCCGAATATGGAGAGGAAAGCTTCGTTGGCAAGTATTATCTTCCTTTGGCAAACAACATACAAGGCATCCTGCGAAGCGGAAAAAATTGACTTAATTATTAAAAGTTTTTTTTCGTCTTCTTTCTTTTCCGTAATATCTGTGAATATTGCGCTGTAATATTTTATGTTGTTTTCAAGGCTGTAAACGGGATAAATATTGGCGCTCAGGTAAATCTTTTTATCGGATTTTGTTCTTACCGGCAACTCGAACGAACTGCCTATTTTATCAAGAAAAGCATCAAATGTAATACTTTTCGAAAACAAAGCGTTTTCTTCCACAAAATCAAAAAGGCGTTTTCCAACAATCTCCTCTTCGGAATACTCAAACACTTTACTAAATACAGGGTTGATAAAAGTTATAACGCCGTCAGGTTCAAGATTACAAATAAGCTCATTGCTGAAAGTAACAATATTTCTGTATTTTTCTTCTGATGATTTGAGCGCTTTTTCTATTTCCGTGCGTTTTGTTATATCTGTAAAAATTGCAAGAACATCATCGGAGTTTGCAACGGAAAGAGAAAACAGCGCTTCCACAATTTCTTTTTGTCCGTCCTTCTTAAATACATTAATTGTATTTTCCCAGGTGTTGCCTGTCTTCAGCTCATCCTTAATTTTGGAAAATTCCCTGGCGTCTATGGAATTAAAAACTTTTGATATATGTCTGCCAAATACTTCGCTACGCGTAAAACCAAACAGCGCGCTTGAAGGTTTGTTCCAGAATTTAATATTCCCTTTTCCGTCAAACATAATAACCGGCTCTGTAATTGAGTCCGTTATATCCTGAAAAAGTTTTAACTCTTCAATTTCGCCGGTAAATTTTTCATTTTCGGAAAGTCTTTCCGTATAATCCGTCAGCTTAAGAAAAACCGATTTGATTTTGTTTCTGTTTACAATAAGCGGAGCAAATACGGCAGAGTATATGTTATCCGGGTTATTTTTTAAACCAAGCATACACTGATGAAACAGAGCCCCGGCTTTGATTTTTTCGAAAGCGTCAATAACGCTGTTTGACGATTTTCCATCTACAAGACCGGAAATGTTCTTCCCTTCAACAACTATGTTTTTGGCAAGCGCCTGTCGTGATTTTGTTCCATATACATATTTAACAAAACCGTCATTATCAAGTATCAGCAAAGTTTCCGAAAAAGAGTTGAAAATATCTTTGAAATGTTCAATTTTTAATCCGGAGGAAGTTACATTTTCTTTGGCAAGCTTTATATCTTCAACAATTATTATTCCGCCAACAAATTTGCTGTTTTCGTATAAAGGGGAAGCTTTAACAATCAACGATATTTCTCCCCCGTCCAAAGATTTTACCCTGCTTACTATTTTTTCAAACGGATTTCCATTTATAACAGCCTCAAGTTCGCTGGAAATACTGAAACCTATAAACAGGGCGTCATCAAAAACACTTGCTCCCAGCAGCTGGTCAAAATTATCTTTGTTTGTTATTCCAAAGTTCAGAAAATTTTTATTTAGAAACGATATTTTCCCATCCGCGTAAAATGTTAAAATACCAACAGGCGCGGATTCAATTATATTAAATAAATCCGAACTGATATCATTCAAATTAGCGTTATCTGTTCTTTCAGGCATTGTACGGTTATAATTTATTATTGTAATAATAATGTAATATGATGAAATAATCAAACATGGAAGCGCTGCATAAGAGCAAAGTTATTAAGGTATTTAAAATTAAAAACGGGATCGTGAAAAACGGTCCCGTTAATATTTCTCAATTAAAAGGAGAAATTACTTGCTAAGTCTTTCTTCAAGTTTAGCAACTTCTTCCGAAATACCTTTTGGAAGTCTGTCGCCAAATTTACCGAAATATTCCTTGGCATCCTGTAATTCAGAAAGGAAGAGTTTCTTATCAATGCTAAGAAGTTCGTCCATAGCTGCTTCAGAAATATCAAGACCTGAAAGATCAAGAGCGCCTTTTGCCGGAACTTTTCCAAGTGGGGCTTCAACAAAGTTGCCTTTTCCTTCAACCTGCTCAAAAATCCACTTTAATACTCTAATGTTTTCGCCATATCCAGGCCATAAGAACTTGCCGTTGGCATCTTTTCTGAACCAGTTAACGTGGAAGATTTTTGGCAGTTTAGCCTGATCTGCAGAAGCTCCAACTTCAAGCCAGTGACCAAAATAATCGCCCATGTTATAACCGCAGAAAGGAAGCATAGCAAAAGGATCGCGGCGTAATTTACCAATTGTACCAAATGCGGCAGCCGTCATTTCGGAAGAAACGTTAGCGCCTACAAATGTGCCATGCTGCCAGCTGTATGCTTCGTAAACCAATGGAATAGCGGAAGCTCTTCTGCCGCCAAAGAGGATTGCGGAAATCGGCACGCCTTTAGGATTTTCCCAATCTGGATCGATAACCGGGCATTGTTTAGCGGGAGCTGTAAATCTTGAGTTTGGATGAGCTGCAGGTTCTTCACTTTCAGGAGTCCATTCTTTGTTCTTCCAGCTTGTGAGTTTTGCAGGTTTGTCATCTGTCATTTGTTCCCACCATACATCGCCTTCAGGAGTGAGGGCAACGTTAGTGAAGATTGTATTCTTCGTCATGGAAAGCATTGCATTTGGGTTCGACTGCATTGAAGTTCCGGGAGCAACGCCAAAGAAACCGTATTCAGGATTGATAGCGTATAATCTGCCGTCTTCGCCGAATTTCATCCATGCAATATCGTCTCCAATGGTTTCCACTTTCCAGCCTGGTAAAGTTGGGGTTAACATTGCGAGGTTTGTTTTACCACACGCGCTTGGGAATGCGGCAGCAACATATCTCTTAACGCCTTCCGGATTTGTGATGCCTACAATAAGCATGTGTTCTGCAAGCCAGCCCTGTTCGCGAGCCATGGTCGAAGCAATTCTTAAAGCGAAACATTTTTTGCCCAACAAAGCGTTGCCGCCATAACCGCTGCCATAAGACCAGATTGTTTTTTCTTCAGGGAAGTGAACAATGTACTTTGTCTGGCTGCAAGGCCATTTCAAATCTTTTTTCCCATCTGTCAAAGGATAGCCTACTGAATGCAGGCATGGTACAAATTCGCCATCGCCAAGAACATCCAATACTTTTTGTCCCATACGGGTCATAATTCTCATGTTGGTAACAACATAAGGAGAATCTGTAAGTTCAACACCTATGTGTGCAATGTTGGAACCCAATGGACCCATGCTGAAAGGAATAACATACATTGTTCTGCCTTTCATGGAACCGGTAAATAAACCGGTAAGAATTTCTTTCATTTCCTTGGGGTCTTTCCAGTGATTTGTGGGACCAGCATCAATTTCATTTTTTGAACAGATAAAAGTCCTGTCTTCTACACGCGCAACATCAGAAGGATCTGATTGGCAATAAAAACTATTTGGTCTCAATTCATCATTTAATCTTACAAATGTTCCTTTATCAACCAGTAACTGAGTCATTTTATCATATTCTTCGTCCGAACCATCACACCAGTAAATAGAATCAGGCTGACACATCTTGGCCATCTCATTTACCCAACTAATAAGCTTTTTGTTGTTTGTCATATCGTACCTTTACTAATTTATATGTTAGTACAGTTAATTAAATACAATATTAAGATATAAAAATATTGTTATTGAAGAAACTCAATTATTCGTTTGTAAACCCACTTAAACGTTTACTAAGCGTATATTTTTTCATTTTTTTAAGTATTATTTCAGAAATGTCATTTTTTTTTAATTTGTACATCACTTCTGTTATACTTTGCATTATTTTGCATCCAAAATAATCATAAATATTGTCTTAAATCAGAACGTTGTAAGCACAAACACCTGCGCTAAAAACACTCTTAAAATCATTGCAAGCGGATAGACAGAAACATAAGCTGTCGATTGCGCCTGAACCGCCGCTTCGGAATTGGCATACTCCAACGCTGGCGGATTTGTTGTTGAACCGGCAAGCAAACCGCATATTTTAAGATAATTAAGCCCCATAAAATGAGCTATTATTCCGACAATAAGAACGGGTAAAAATGTTACGGCCGCGCCGTAAATCATCCACAAATAACCTCCGTTAAATATTGTAGATACAAATTTAGCGCCGGACATCAAACCCACACACGCCAGAAAAAGTATTATTCCAAGTTCTCTAAGCATCAAGTTAGCTCCGGGAGCCATATAAAAATCCAACTTGCCAATTCTGCCTTTATGCCCAAGTAAAATGGCAATAAGCAAAGGCCCGCCGGCAAGTCCGAGTTTTGCAGGCACGGGTATACCCGGTATGTAAATAGGAAAACTGCCAAGAATTACACCCGCTATAACTCCAATAAAAATGGGCATTGTATTAGGCAATGCAAGTTCCTGTATTGAATTGCCAAGTTCATTACTAACCTCCTGCAACAAATCCGCCTTGCCTACAACTCTTACGGTATCTCCGCGTTCAATAGTAGTATCAAGCGTAGGTAAAATTTCCAGCCCAGCCCTGTAAATTCGGGTTATATTTGCATCGTATCGGCGATAAATGCCTATTTGCTGGATGGTTTTTCCAATTATCTTTCTGTTTGTTACAATAACGCTTATCATGGCAAGCGAACCTTCAATCCCTTTCTTTTCCACTACTTCGGTTTTGCCTAATTTCAACTCCAATTCTTCAAAATTATTCAATGTTGAAACGCCATAAAGTACATCGCCGCGCAGAATTTTTTCCTTTGCGGTAGCTACAATAAACTTACCATCTCTTAAAATACGCGAGATCACCATCTGTTTATCGACCATCTTTTTAGCGAAGCTCACATCCTTATCAAAAAAGTTTTGGTTTGTAACGGTTACTTTTACACTTTCCAGTTTGTTTTCTCCGCTTTGCAATCCTTCCGAATAGCTGCCAGCCTCTGTTGTAGGTTTTATTCTGAACACAAGTCTTATAGCCATCATGGCAAAAATTACGCCGAGAATACCGAAGGGATACGTAATAGCGCACCCCATATCCATCAAAGACGAACCCTGCGGACTGTGTTCGTAAATAAGCTGTTGGGCCGCTCCTAAAGCGGGTATGTTTGTTACCGCGCCGCACATAACACCCGTCATCACAAAAGAAGGCGTACCGGTAAAAACATGAATGGCAAAAGTTACCCCATACCCAAGAGCAATTACTGCAAGCGTTAAAAGGTTTAGTTTTATACCGTCATTTTTAAATGTGTTGTAAAAGCGCGGACCTACTTCAAGTCCAATTGCATATACATAAAGTATAAGTCCAAAATCTCTTATAAAAGATAGAATCGAAGCATTTAACCGAACGCCGAGATGAGAAATCAGCAATCCGGCAAATAAAACCGCGGCAAGACCAAGCTTAATGCTTACAAGTTTTATTTTGCCTATTAAAATACCTATAAACGCCGCAAGGCAAATATAAAATACGGTCGCGGCCGTACTTTGCGATGTCAGCAAATTAAAAACAAAATCCATAGTTATAAAATCTTTCCTTATTTAATTATTTAACAACAGTAACATCACACATTTTTATAGATAATAATCCGTAAATAAATCAACAAAATACTTTGCGCATTTATTGTCTGTTTGCATAACCATACGCCTGATAAACGCCGCTTATATACAGCAATTGCCAGACAGTAAAACTGTTTAATAAAAAACCGTTTATGTTTTCCGGACAAAATTTTTTGACAAACGTAATTATTTTGAACATGCCTGACTTTAAGTTGCATGACTTAGTTCAAGTATGTTTTCGAGAGAAGAGTTGACAAAAACAGAATGGAATAAATACCTGTTATACTAGCGGAATATTCCTTCAATTAATGCTACAAGCTTTTAATCCCGAAAGCCGTTTGTCATGTTCATGGGTAGGTCTCCTGGCTTGTTCCGTCTTCAGTTCCTTCCCGGTAAATTACCAGTGGTTAATACTAAAGATTTATTTAGAACTTACAGTTGCGGGTACAGCTCCGGCATTTAACCGGATTCCCTGTTGTTTCAATAAGAAACCCAAAAACATATTTGTAAATATAAGTTTTTAGGAGTTTAATTTCAACCTTGGGGGCAAGCATAAAAAGGCGGAGTATGAAAAACCGATAAATAGTTAATTGAAAACTTCGAATTCACATTTATATAAAATTAGTTAAAACAAAACATGCAATTGTTGAACTGCATATACATAAGTAACGTACAAACCAATTCGGGTTTTTATATATAATCAAAAGGATTAATATTTTCCTTGATTAATCTTATGTTGAAGGCTTCTTGCGACATCTCAAATCTCTTTGCCAAAGGAACAGCTATGAATGACCTAATAGCTTCAATATCATCAGGGATTATTTTCGAAGCTTTTTCAATTTCCTCCTTGAAATCACTTATACATTCTATAATCATACTTTTAGGAGCCAGAAATTGTCCGGCAAATTCGTGAGCTTGGTATTCTATTCTTCCTAAATACCACCCGGGAATGGAATTAAGATATTGTTTCCATTCAGAGTAGTCTACAAATCGTATATCTTTAATAAACTCTTTGTGTAGATAGTAATGCCCCATTTCATGCGCTATCGAAAAACGAATTCTGACGGAGGCTACTTCGGAATCATATGCTATCTCCTTAATTCTATGAGATAAATAAGCATCTGTTGAGGATAGTTCACGCAGGCCAGAAATCGGCACCAATGAGAACCCCAATTTTTCGGCAATGTATTCAACATCAACGGGCGGGCTATCCGAATATGGCGCTATAAGCTCGCCAACTATATCTCTGATCATCTTATTAGTATATTTGGGTATACTAATACTATCCCAGTTCATTTATTACCTCTTTTTTATTATTTCAATCAACTTGTTATAGTCTTCATCTGAGGGTTTTGTTGAACTTGCTGTCCTGAAAAATATTGGTAAAGCTTCCAAAACTTCACTATCCGAATAAACATATTCGGGAATTTCTCTCTTAGCTAAAGTAACCAGGTCGTAAAATCTTGTTTTTTCTTTTTCGTCTAAATTGAGTACCACGACCATTTGATTAAGCTTTGAAGCGCTTAAAGTTAAACCAATAATACTCCTTTCAATCTTACTCCAATTACTTGGGTCAATATCCAATTTTTCGCAGAATTTGCGAAGGCTTAATCCCGCATCAAGTCTTTTCTCTTTTACAAATTCACCCAAAGTCATATATCGCTCCTTTTCAGTTTTAATTATTGCAATAATACGTGGTATAAATTAACTACGTGGTAAATTTATACCACGTTTGCTCAAAAGTCAATAGTCAATTTTATTAAAAACAGCAAAAAGAGCAATTAATGGAATGTCGTGTTTTTTACGCTTTTATACTCGAAATAATAGCATTATATTATCACTTGTACTTTACATTTATAAAAGCGTTTCGTTCCGAGTAATGGTTAGACATGCAATTATTGCAGAATCTGTTATACGGATTGATTTGCTTCTATAAAAAAATAGTAAAATACTTATTGTTCATTAATAAATGGAGATGAGAATGGAAGCTGTGGCTGGTCTTTCCGTTGTAATTTTTATAGCTATTATAATTTTTCTGATAGTTTTCTTCTATTTTGTGCCGATAGGGCTTTTTATAACCGCGTACTTTTCGGGTGTAAAACTTAAGATATTTAAAGATCTTATTGGAATGAGACTGAGAAAAGTGCCTCCGGTAACAATTGTACGCAGTAGAATTACAGCTGCAAAAGCCGGCATACCGGTTGAGATAGCGCTTTTAGAGGCGCATTATCTTGCGGGTGGAAATGTACCAAAAGTAATCAACGCGCTTGTTTCGGCCGATAAAGCGAATCTTGGTTTGACTTTTGCCCGCGCCACCGCGATTGATCTGGCGGGCAGAGATGTTCTTGAAGCCGTAAAAATGTCTGTCATCCCTAAAGTTATTGAGACTCCCCTTGTTGCCGGTATGGCAAAAGACGGTATCCAGTTAAAAGCCATTGCAAGAATTACAGTACGCGCGAATATAGACCGCCTTGTTGGCGGCGCGGGCGAAGCTACGATTCTGGCAAGAGTTGGCGAAGGTATTGTTTCTTCAATAGGTTCAAGCGAAAGCCATAAATACGTTTTGGAAAACCCGGATTCAATTTCGAAAGTGGTTCTTGCAAAGGGACTTGATGCGGGCACCGCGTTTGAAATTCTATCCATAGATATTGCCGATGTTGATGTTGGTCAGAATATAGGCGCAAAACTACAGGCAGACCAGGCTCAGGCGGATTTGCAGATTGCCCGCGCTAAAGCCGAAGAAAGAAGAGCGGCCGCGGTTGCTCTTGAACAGGAAATGGTTGCCGAAGTATCGCGTCAGAGAGCAAGAGTTGTTGAAGCCGAGGCCGAAGTTCCAAGGGCAATAGCCGAAGCTTTCAGAGCCGGTAATTTGGGCGTTATGGATTATTACAACTTAAAAAACGTACAGGCCGATACTTCCATGCGGGAAGCAATTGGCAAACCGGAAGTTAAACAAGTTAAAGAATAATAAATGGAAAATATAATATTTATAGTTTTCATTATCGTATTCAGTATACTTAGTACGGTTTTAAAATCTAAAAACAAGCCTCCTTTGCCAAAGCAAAGGAGGCCTGAAACTATCCCGGGCCACAAACCGTATTCGCCGCCGGAAGCGCCCAAAAGCGGACAGGATATTCTGTTGGAAATTGAAAGAATGATGCGCGGAGAAGCGGCGCCTCAACCGGAATACTCTACCAACAAAGCACCAATACCCGAAGAGCCGGTAAACGCGGCGCCCGTACAGGTTGAGGAATTTACAGACCCGGATTTTGCAAAACCGCAATTCACTCCCCCTGAAAAGAAATACGAAGTTGAAGAGAAAGAGTATACAAACGATAAAAGATTTCAGTATAACGATAACCGCGCGATTTTATTCAGAGAAAAGGCGAGAGACATAAACGCCATGCGCGATTATTTTTTGATTACAGAAATTTTAGGTAAACCGAAAGCATTAAGAAGACGATGATTCAGAAATATAAACTGACAAGAATTAAATCGACGGGCTTGATTTCCGATAAACCGGATGAAGCCCGTTTTGTTATTAAATATCAGGAAGAGTTAAACCCGGCCCAGTACCAGGCCGCTTCGGCAGTTGAAGGAAACTACCTTATTATCGCGGGAGCGGGTACAGGCAAAACAAGAACGCTTGTTTACAGGGTTTCGCGTTTGATTGAATGCGGATACGATCCGCGCTCAATTTTATTGCTTACTTTTACCCGCAAAGCGGCTCACGAAATGCTTAACCGCGCTTCGCTGTTGCTCGATAAAAGATGTTCTAAAATTACCGGAGGTACTTTTCACTCGTTTGCAAATAATACGTTGCGTAAATATGCCAAGTTTGTCGGGCTTGAACCTTCATTTACAATTCTTGATCAGGGAGACAGTGAAGATGTTGTAAACCTTATACGCTCACAGGCAAACCTTGTCAAGAAAGATAAACGTTTCCCCAACAAGCAGACTCTGTTCAAACTGTTTAGTCTTAGCGTTAATACAGGCCGCTCGCTGGAAGGGGTTCTGTTGGATAACTGTCCCCAGTTTTATGAAGAGCTTGATAAAATTGCCGAAATACAACGCGTTTACACTGGTTATAAAGCCAAGAATAATCTTGTTGATTATGACGATCTGCTTTTATATCTGAAAGATTTTTTATTTGAACTTTCGCCCGCCGCTAAATCTTTTCTTTCGGGCATTAAGTTCGTTATGGTGGATGAATACCAGGATACCAACAAACTGCAGGCGGAAGTGGTACAGAGCCTTTCGCAGTTGAATAATAACGTAATGGTGGTTGGAGACGATTCGCAGTCAATTTATTCTTTCAGGGGTGCTAATTTCAAAAACATAATGGAATTCCCCAAGCTATTTAAAGACGTTAAAATAATTAAGCTTGAAGAAAATTTCAGAAGCACGCAGGAAATTTTAAATTTTGCAAATAAAATTAACGAGCTTGCCGCGGAAAAATATACCAAGTTTTTGTTTTCTAAAAAAGAGGGCGGCGAGCTGCCTATGATAATGGCAACCGCGAATGTAAACCTGCAATCGCAGTTCATAATTGAGAAAGTACTTGAATTAAGAGAAGCAGGCATAAAGCTGAGCGATATGGCAGTGCTGTTCCGCTCTTCTTTTTTTTCATTCGATCTTGAAATTGAACTTGCAAAAGCAAACATACCTTTTATAAAATTCGGCGGTATCAAGTTTGTTGAAACAGCTCATATAAAAGATATGCTCGCCTTTTTAAGAATTACCCTTAATCCGCGCGATGTTATCAGCTGGTTCCGTGTTTTGTTACTCCACGATGGCATAGGCCCCAAAACAGCGCAAAAAATACTTGACGAACTGGCGTCTTCCAATTTGTCAATTCAGACAAACCCGGACGCTTTTCCAAACTTCAAGCATTCCGAAAAAATAATAAAATTATTCCAGTTGTTATATAAACTAAATACCGAAGAACTGCTCCCTACGGAAAAAGCGCAGCTTGTATACGATTATTACTTTCCGCTGTTTAAAGATTTATATGACGATTTTTCCAAACGGAAAAAAGATCTTGATATATTTATGAATATCACGGAAAATTACAAATCTCTGGATAGTTTGCTTTCGGATATGGCAATTGAACCGCCTATTGATAGCGTTACCGATGTAGACCCTGAAAGCAAGGAAAATGAGTTTTTAACTCTTTCCACCATTCACTCCGCAAAAGGGCTTGAATGGAATTCCGTATTCATTATCCACGCCCTTGAAGGTTTCTTTCCCTCGTCAAAATCCATGGAAAGCCTCGAAACACTGGAAGAAGAAAGACGTTTGATGTATGTTGCCTCAACGCGCGCAAAACAGAATTTATTTATATCTTATCCAATGAACATTTTTGACAGAGAGTCGGGCACAACGCTCTCCAAACCTTCGCGCTTTATATCCTCTGTAAATCCTGAACTTACTTCACAATGGCTGCTTGAAGAGGAAAATTAAGGAGGCGAAATAGAGATTTATGAGGGAACTTTTTATTTCGAAAATTCTGTATTTTATTCCCCTGTTTATTATTGTATATATAAAACTCTACACCCTATTTATTGCCGCATTTAAAAAGAAGGAAAATCTTCTCGGCAAAGACATTTGTTTTTCCGTAATTGTTGCCGTAAAGAACGAGAGCAATAATATTCCCACACTGGTTGAGAGCATAAACAACTTCGATTATCCTTCAGATAAATTTGAAATTATTTTAGTAGACGATAATTCAAAAGACAATACCAAAAGTGTTTTTACAAAGCTGATTAAACCGGGCGTTAATTACAGCATTATAGACGCAAAGGATAAAATTTATGAAGGAAAAAAAGGCGCTCTTAACATTGGAATTAAAAAAGCCAGGCATCCTTTTATACTCATAACCGATGCTGATTGCAGGCCTCCGAATAAATGGCTTCAGTATTACGCGCAAATGTTTAAGGAGGGTTACGGCTTTATAATTGGCGTATCCCCTTTTATTAACAGCAACACCATTGCAAGCGATATTTCGTGCTTCGAAAACCTAAGGAGCGCCTTCCTCTCCTTTGCTATTGCAAAGGAAGGGTTTCCATATAATGCCGCCGCGCGTAACATAGGTTTTACCAAAGAAGCTTTTGATAAAGTTTCAGGATATAAAAATACAACCGAAACAATCAGCGGCGATGACGATTTGCTCTTGCGCGAAATGGTAAAATATAAAATAAAAACCGGACTTCTGACAGACAGAGAATCGTTCGTTTATTCCACTACCAAGAATACTTTACCAGAACTCTTCACTCAACGCGGAAGACATACAACAACCTCTTTTTATTATAGCCTGCCCGTACAGATAATTTTAGGTTTTTGGCATTTACTGAATTTATTATTCCTCTTTTCCCCTTTATTTCTGTTTATTAATAAATTATTCATTCTCCCTTTTATAATAAAGCTTTTATCAGATGTTGTTACTGTTTTGCTGATACAGAAAAAATTCAATTACAAATTTGGTTTATATAAAATACCGTGCCTGCAAATATGTTACGAATGCCTTTTGATAATAAGCTTTTTCAGAAGTATTTTTTTTAAGAATATCTGGAAGTAATATAATTTGATTTATGGTTTTATTGAATTAATTTTACGGTTTTAATTGAGGATTATATGGAATACAAAGAATTAGCCGCGCTTGCAGTTAAGGCAAAAGAAAAATCCCTGCCAACATATTCGCATTTTCATGTTGGAGCCGCGTTGTTAACAGAAAATGGAGAGACATACCTTGCCGGTAATATTGAATCATCTTCTTATAGCCTTACAATATGCGCCGAAAGGAATGCCATTTTTCAGGCAATAACAGCCGGAGAAAGGAAATTTAAAGCGGTTGCAATAGCAAGCGATGCCCCTGGTTTTTGCCCTCCGTGCGGAGCCTGCAGACAGGTTATTCTTGATTTATGCGGTGGTATTGACGTTATAATGATAAACCACGAAGGCGAAATTCTCACAAAAAACATCACGGAACTTTTACCTCTTGCTTTTGGAGATAAGGATCTTGTTTAATAACCTATAATAATTTTTAACTGAAATGATAGAATACAACCAACACTCAACCCCGGTAAACACGGGCTGGATAGAAGTTATTGCCGGGTGCATGTTCAGCGGCAAAACGGAAGAACTTATAAGGCGTTTACGCCGCGCGATGATTGCAAAACAAAATGTAATAATATTTAAACCTAAAATAGATGACCGGTATTCCGAAAAGGAAATTGTTTCGCACAGCGAACAATCACTTCCTTCAATAAATATAAGCGATGCCGAGGAAATTTTAAAATACTCCCAAAAGGCAAGCGTTATTGGAATTGATGAAGCGCAGTTTTTTTCGTCAAACATTGTGGATATTGTAAATAAGCTTGCCGATGAAGGGAAAAGAATAATTATAGCGGGGCTTGATATGGATTACCGCGGCGTACCTTTTGAACCTATGCCGCAGCTGCTGGCAATTGCGGAGTATATTACAAAGACCCTTGCCATTTGCGTTAAATGCGGAAACCCGGCAGACAGAACTCAAAGAATTGCTCATTCTTCCGAAAGAGTTCTTGTTGGAGCTTCCGGTTCGTACGAAGCCCGCTGCCGTAATTGTCATTATATTCCAAAAGAAGATTAAGGAAAACTTATGTTTTTATTCCCAATTTTACGGGGCTTTGCCGGAATAGTTTTAATTATTGCAATTGCTGTTTTATTTTCGAACAACAGAAGAGCTATTAACTGGAAGCTTGTTGCAAGCGGTCTCTTAATTCAAATTGTGTTTGCAATATTCATTATTCAGAGCGAGGCGCTTAGAAGTTTCTTTTTCCCGCTTGGCTGGATAAAGGATGCTATTAACGGTATTGGGATTGGTTTAATTGCGCTTCTGAATTTTACTTCCGAAGGTTCAAAATTTGTTTTTGGCAATCTTGCCGGCGGAAACCAGAACATAGGTTTTATTTTTGCTTTTCAGGTTTTGCCTACAATAATATTTGTATCCTCTTTAACAGCCGTCCTATATCATCTTAATATTCTGCAGATGGTTGTAAAAGGCATGGCATGGTTTTTCTCCAAAATTATGGGCACAAGCGGGGCTGAATCTCTTAACAGCGCGGCTAATATATTTGTAGGGCAAACCGAAGCTCCGTTGTTTATAAGGCCGTATATTCCCACGCTTACAAAGTCCGAGCTGATGGCTGTTATTATAGCCGGTATGGCAACAATATCCGGCGGTTCAATGGCAAGCTACGTACAGATACTCGGGCAGGCCTATTCCGAAGCTTATAAAATAGGCTTGCAACAGGCACAGCTGAAATTTGCAGTTCATCTTCTGGCAGGCAGCACAATGGCGGCATCGGCATCTCTTGTTATTTCAAAAATTCTTTATCCGGAAACAGAAGACCCTTTAACCAAGGGTACTGTTAGAATAAAAATTGAAAAGACTTCCGAGAACATAATAGACGCGGCCGCTTCTGGAGCAGGCATGGGGCTAAAGCTCGCGCTTAACGTGGGAGGCATGTTAATTGCCTTTATAGCTCTTATAGCCCTTATAAACAGCCTGTTAACAAGCTTTGGCGATGTGATACATATTAACGAGTATTGCAAAGCAACTTTCGGGCAGCCGCTTTCAATGCAGCTTGTATGCGGGCTTGTTTTGCAGTATCTTGCAATTGGAATTGGCGTTCCATGGAATGACGCCTTACATTTTGGAAGCATGGTGGGCACTAAGACCGTTTTGAATGAGTTTGTTGCTTATCTTGATCTCGCGGGATTTATTCGCCATTATGCTTTATCCGAAAAAGGTATAATAATGACTACATACGCTATATGCGGGTTTGCAAATTTCGCTTCAATTGCAATTATGATTGGAGGTATGGGGCCTTTGGCTCCTGACAGGAAAAAAGAAATTGCCGCTTTTGGCTTGAAATCCGTGCTTGGCGGAAGCCTTGCAACGCTAATGACGGCAACGCTTGCCGGTATTTTTATAAATTAATTATTTACGTTTATGCTCGATTTAAATAACATATACAATGAGTTAATTAAGTATCTGCGCGCCAACTTTAACGTTAAGGCGGATACCGCGCTGATATTGGGAAGCGGACTTGGAGATTTTGCGGATAATGTTGATGTTATTAAATCCATTTCAACAGCGGATATTCCTGGTTATCCTGTTTCCACGGTTGCGGGGCATAAAGGCAAAATTCATTTCGCGGAATTTGGCTCGCAAAAACTTCTGTTGTTTCAGGGAAGAATTCATTTTTATGAAGGATATAAGCTTCACCAGTGTGTATTGCCTGTTTTTATTGCAAATAAACTCGGCTGTAAAAACATTATTTTTACAAACGCCGCCGGAGGTATAAACAGCTCATTCTCTCCCGGAGATTTAATGCTTATAAACTCTGTAAATGGCATAAACTTAAAACGGGAACTTAGCGGACTTCTTGGAACACCTTCTGCCAACACTATAAATAGTATAAGAAATTTTGAAAGCAGTATTGTATTTCAGAAAATTAAGGAAGCCGCCGTTGCGGAAAAAATAAGCTTGCAAATTGGAACATATTGGTACTCAAAAGGCCCGGCTTACGAAACTCCCGCTGAAATTAGGATGATGAATTTGTTCGGCGGCGATTCCGTTGGAATGTCTACCGTGCACGAACAAATCTACGCGGCATCTTTGGGCATGGCAACAGGAGCTGTTTCCTGCATTACTAATTTTGCGGCTGGTATATCCACCGCAAAGCTTTCTCACGCGGAAGTTACTGAAACCGCGAATCTTGTTAAAGATAAATTTGCGCGTCTCATAAAAAAAACAATTGAATTAATGTAACGGAAAGATTTTATTTGCCAGTAAAAATCAGCCTGCCAAAGCCGCGGCTTTAATAATTGCCGTTTCGCTTCTCAACCGGTTTTCTCCAATTTCATAAAAGCAATCTGAGCCGAATAACTCAAGTTCGCTGTCATCCAGTCCGCCTTCCGGCCCAAAGACGAAGTAATACTTTAATTCCGGATCGAATGCTACATCTCTCAAATGCCGCTTTGAGTTTTGTTCAAATACAAGCTTTTGCCCTTCTAAGGCTGCAATGTGTTTCAGAGATTTTACGTAAGTAATTTCGGGCATAAAACTACGCAGAGATTGCTTCATGGCGCTTAGCAGTATTTTCTTCCATCTGTCAATCTTTTCACCTTTTGCAATTGTACGTTTGCATTCGAATACTATAAAACTTGTTATTCCAAGCTCAACCGATTTTTCGAGCGCGAACTCAAACCGCTCCGGATTTTTTAACCTGGGGATACAGAATATTTTATTGGTATTGTTGTTTTGGTAAACATACTGTTCTTCAATTTCCGAAAATACATTTTCCTTATCCGCCTGGCGTATTACAGTCCTGTAAATTTTTCCTTCACCGTTTGTAACATATATGGTATCCCCCTCCGTATGCCTCATCACTCTTGCAATGTGACCGCTTTCATCTCCGGTTAATTTTACAATGCCATCTTTAATGTTTTGCGGCAGAGCATAATACAATTCTATATTAGAAAGATGTTCCAATTTCAAAAATCCATTCTTTGTTGCCGTTTTTATCAATACCTATTTCCACACGCGCCAGTCTGTAAGGCAGTACCAAAAATGTAAAGCCAAAACCGTAGCCTGTCATAAAATTCTTTAATACAAGATCGTCATTTCTTTTTACAACCGTACCGGCATCGTAAAAAGCTTCGGTATATAACGAGACTCTATACGTCTGCAACGATTTTGGAATAATAGGAAAATTAAAAGCCAGATCCCAATCTTTAATTAGCGGATATTTAATTTCCGTTGAAGCCAGATACATGCTGCTCCCTTCCGCTTTGGTGTTAAAATGACCTCGCACACGTTCCACAAGTCCAAGTGTTTCATAATCAAAATACGGAACCGTTTTACCCCATACCTGTCCCGTATACAAACGCAATTTTCCTGAAAGCCGACCCAGTATTGTTTTGTATTCTCTAATATCAAAATCGCAGTAATTATAATTAATGTTATACAGGCCAAAGCCTTTCAATGAATAACTTGTACTTAAGAAAGCGCCGTCATCAGGAAACTGGGCAAGATCGCGCGAATCGTACATGTAATTCACTCCCGCGGTAAATATCCTGTCAACACGCCCACCTGAAGCCGAAACACCCGGCACATAACGGGGAGTTTCTATAAACTGAAAACCGCCAACCACATACAAATAATTATAAAGACCTGATCTCTTACCAAGCGTAACCGCGAAATAAGACGACTTTTGTTTAAATTCCTCCCCATACTTGTATTCGGCAATATCGCTGTTGTTTTTATAATTACCGTAATAAAAATCGAATTTTAACGACACGTCAGGATTATTAAGAAACATTGGAATATTATACATTAAAACAACACCGGGGTCATAACCAAAACCAAACCGGGTTTTAACCTGTTCGTTTCTCCCTCTGAAATTTTTAATATTCAAATCGAATCCATAGGAGATTTTTTTCCAGCTCCTGTCTTTCAGCTCCGCAAAAGGAACCGGCCAAATATACCAGCTTTCTTTCACATTAATCACAAGAACATTAATTCCGTTTGTTTCTTCGGGAATAAGATGCACTGTTGTAAAAATGCCAAGACTGTAAATTCTATCCCTGTTATATCTTAATATTGGAGCGGTAACAGTATCTTTAACCTTAAATGTTATTTCGCGGAATACTATATCGTTATCGGTAATATCGTTTCCGCGAATTGTAATTGAATCAATCACAAATGTTTTATGCCCCTGCCAATAAAGACTATCCGCCTGAGAATACACTTTGCTCCCTATCAGAAAAATAAGGATATAGAAAAAGAATTTTTCTTTCATTTATTCAATTAGTCGGGGGTTATTATTAATTACAACTGTTATATTCAATAAGTATGCAGGAATCCTGAATTACATCAATACCCTTTTCTGCAACCGGTTTAACGGCTTCATCATTTTTTACGCCAAGCTGAAGCCAAAGCGTTTTAGGATTTACGGCAAGAACATCTGGAATTATTTGCGGGATTAACGAACTATTCAAAAACACATCAACAATATCAATTTCAGCGGGAATGTCTGTAAGGCTTTTAAATATCTGTATACCATGATATTCAGTTAAGGAAGGATGAACTCCATAAACATTATACCCTTTTGAAACCAGAAAATCGGCTATTCTGCCGCTATCACGGCCGGGCTTATCCGAAATGCCAACAACGGCAATATTTTTTGCTTCTTTCAAAATATCACAAACACTTTTCATATCTACAAACCCCAGATATTGTTTATACAGTTTAATAAATTATATACCGGAACCAAATATCGGCCAATGCCATCAACTTAAACAAAGCCAAAATTGTTTTTACAACTTAAGATAAAGATGTCATTGCGAGCGGAGTCTTCGAAGCGCGGCAATCGCATTGTTTAAAACAACATCTTTTAACAGCATTGCGATTGCTTCGTCGAAGACTCCTCGCAATGACAGTTTTATGTTAGGTCACAATGATAATCTTTGTTTAAGTTAACAACATTAAATCATAGTTCCGGTATAAATTTCATTTTGCTATTTTTCGGCGTAATCGCTTACAGGGTTACAGCTGCAAACAAGATTTCTATCGCCATAGGCGTTGTTAATTCTACCAACAGCAGGCCAAAACTTATTGGCTTTTAAAGTTGCAATCGGATAAGCGGCTTTTTCGCGCGTATATTTATGGTTCCATTCCGAACAGATAATTGACTCGGCAGTATGAGGAGAATTTTTAAGTACATTATCTTCATGGTCATAAACACCGTCTTCAATTTCCTTGATTTCCTTTCTGATGGAAATCAAAGAGTCACAAAATCTGTCAAGCTCGGCTTTCGATTCGCTTTCAGTCGGTTCTATCATTAAAGTACCAGCAACCGGAAACGAAACCGTAGGTGCATGAAATCCGTAATCCATAAGGCGTTTGGCCACATCTTCAACTTCAATACCGGCAGAGGCTTTGAACTCTCTGAAATCAAAAATCATTTCATGAGCTACTCTTCCGTTTTTACCCGTGTAAAGAGCTTTATAATAAGGGCTCAATCTCTCCCGAATATAATTCGCATTTAAAATTGCATACTTAGTAGCCTGAGTTAATCCGAAAGCACCCATCATTTTAATATATGCATACGATATAATCAATACACCCGCGCTTCCCCACGGAGAAGATACAACCGGGAATATTCCTTTTGAAGAGCTTACTTTTACAACCGGGTGATTTGGCAAAAACTCAACCAGATGCGGAGCAACTGCAACCGGACCAACTCCAGGGCCGCCGCCTCCGTGAGGTATGCTGAATGTTTTGTGCAGGTTGAGATGACACAAATCCGCGCCTATTGTTGCGGGACTTGTAAGCCCTACCTGAGCGTTCATATTGGCTCCATCCATATAAACCTGCGCGCCGTTCTCGTGTATTATTTTACACATATCAACAATTTTTTCTTCAAACACGCCATGCGTGGAAGGATATGTTACCATAAGAGCGGCAAGATCCTGTTTGTATAACTCAGCTTTCTTTTTCAAATCATCAACATCAATATTACCGTTATCATCGCAATCAACAACAATCACTTTCATACCGGCCATTACTGCGCTTGCCGGGTTTGTACCATGTGCCGAAGCAGGAATAAGAACAACGTTTCTGTTCAGCTGACCTTTGCTTTTAAAGTACTCTCTTACAATCATAAGTCCGGTATATTCTCCCTGCGCTCCCGAGTTTGGCTGAAGCGTTACGCCTGCAAAACCGGTTATCGCGCAAAGATCTTTTCCCAATCCTTCAAATACCTCTTTATACCCTTCAGTCTGTTCCTGAGGAGCAAACGGATGCAAATCCGCAAATCCAGGTTCGGTTATGCCAAGCATTCCGGTTGTACCGTTCAGCTTCATTGTACACGAGCCAAGAGCTATCATTGAAGTTGTAAGAGATAAATCCTTTTTCTCAAGAGATTTCATGTACCGAGTAAGTTCCATTTCAGAATGGTATGAATTAAAAACAGAACTTGTAAGATAAGGACTTTTCCTTATCAGATTCTCCGGTAATATTTCCTTTACATTTTGTAGTGATTCTTCAACTATTTTTGCGTTATAATTTAAACCTGCTGCTTTTGCAAATAGTTCAACAACTTCACTAATATCATCGGGAGTTGTAATTTCGCTCACAGAAATACCGGCTACTGTGTTTTCCAATTTAAAATTCACACCGGCTTTTTCGGAGAGTTCCTTTAATAATTTCAGCGCATTTGTATTATCTTCAAAAGATACTTCTATAGTATCATAAAAAGAATCCGTTAAAACTTTAAGTCCGCTTTTTTTCAATGCGTCCGATAGAGCGACAGCAAGCACATGTATTCTTTCCGCAATTTGTTTTACGCCTTCCGGGCCATGATAAACGGCATACATAGAAGCCATTATGGCAAGCAAGGCCTGTGCGGTACAAATATTACTTGTGGCCTTTTCTCTTCGTATATGCTGTTCGCGGGTCTGCAAAGCCATTCTGTATGCTTTGTTACCATTGGAGTCAACAGAAATTCCAATAATACGCCCCGGCATATTTCTCTTAAATTCTTCTTTGCAGGCAAAGTAACCGGCGTGAGGGCCGCCATAACCCATTGGCACTCCAAAGCGTTGTGTGGAACCAACAACCACATCGGCGCCAAATTCTCCCGGAGGTGTTAACAATGCGAGGCTCATCAAATCGGCTGCAACAATAACATTGATTCCCTTTGCCTTAGCGGCGGCTATCAAAGTTTTGTAATCATAAACTTCGCCATTAACAGCGGGGTATTGCAGAAGTATTGCAAAAACATCATCGCTCAAATCAAAATTCAAATGCGAAGCCGTTTTAATTTTAATTCCCGCCGGTTCCGAACGGGAACTTAAAACGCCTATTGTCTGCGGCAGGCAAAGTTCGCTAACCAATATTGTATCCGCGTTTTTCCTGTTGCCTTTTCTTGCATGGTAAAGCATAAGCATTGCTTCCGCGGCGGATGTGCCTTCATCAAGCAATGAAGCGTTCGCGATAGGCATAGCTGTTAAATCCATTACCAAAGTTTGGAAATTCAGAAGAGCTTCAAGTCTGCCCTGAGATACTTCCGCCTGATAAGGAGTATATTGCGTATACCAGCCCGGATTTTCGAGTATATTTCTCTGTATTACCGCCGGGGTAATTACGGGATAATATCCCATACCTATATATGATTTATAAATTTTATTTTTAGCGGCAATTTTTTTTAATTGCTGTCTGAATTCATATTCGGTAAGGGGTTCATCAAGGTTAAGCTGTTTTTTTAATTTTATTTGAGGGGGTATGGTTTGGTCTATCAGGGTGTCAAGGGAGTCAACTTTCAGAGCATCGAGCATCTGGTTGAGCTCCCAAGGTCTGGGACCTATATGCCTGAAAACAAATTTTTCTGGAACTAAACTGTTATTCATAAAAACATTCTCGGTATATTTTTAGAAACAAAAAATTATTTATTATCCAAAGTTAAACATTTTTTTTGAAAAAGATGTGGTAAAAGAAGGAGTAGAAAAAATTAAATTTAGTCAACCTAAATAATTTAGGTATTGTAAAATTTATTCAACCGAATGGATCTTTGAAAGGGCGTCGTGAGCGGCATTTTGCTCGGCTGTTTTTTTATTGCGGCCTGTGCCGTTGCCTGTTATATCAAGGCCAACGCTTACACGCACAGTAAAAATTCTATCGTGCTGCGGACCGTCTTCCTTAATAACTTCGTACCGCGGGTTTTCGAGCTTACTTGCCTGTGAATATTCAAGAAGCTGGCTTTTAAAGTTTTCGTCTTTAAGATAAACGCCTTCTTTGGAGCATGGTTCAATAATTGTCCGCTTGATAAACTTTTCAGCATGTCCCAACCCGCCATCAAGATAGACAGCGCCTATAAGAGCTTCGAAAGCATCCGCAAGAACCGTATGTAAGCCATTGGAGAGAGTGTTTTTAAGCTGTTTGCTTATAAGGATATGTTTCACCAGATTTATTCTTTCGGCCGCGTCCGAGAGTGCGTTTCTGTTAACAAGTTTTGATCTTGTTTTTGTAAGAAATCCTTCGTCCTTATCGCGGAAATTATCAAAAAGGAAGTCCGCCACTACAAGGTTTAAAACAGCATCGCCAAGAAATTCAAGCCGTTCGTTGGAAAGTTCGGGACTGTAGCTGGCGTCAAGATAAGACCTGTGAATAAGGGCCTGAGTAAAATAATTTTTATTGTTTATTTTAAAACCAATAATTTCTTCAAGTTCTGCAAACTTTTTAGGGGTAAGAAATTTAGATAAATCCCTAGAATCTTTCTTGTACTTGTTTAACAGTATCCTAAAAACGAACGAAAAGAAACCGGCCAAAGCTATTCCTCGAATTTCTTAAAGAGTAAAGTTGCATTGTGGCCTCCGAACCCGAAAGTGTTGCTGATAACAACATTTACTTGTCTTTTTGTAGCCACCTTAGGCGAATAATTCAAATCGCAAAGAGGATCCGGTTCGTCAAGGTTTATAGTGGGAGGTACAATATTATTTTTAATTGTAAGTATGGAAGCTATTGCTTCAACAGCGCCGGCAGCGCCAATAAGGTGCCCCGTCATCGATTTTGTTGAACTGATAATAAGTTTATAGGCATGTTCGCCAAACACAGTCTTAATAGCGGTTGTTTCGCTTACATCGTTATAAGGCGTAGAAGTGCCGTGAGCGTTTATATAATCAACATCTGTAGGTAATAGCCCGGCATCTTCAATTGCCGCTTTCATAGATCTGCTTGCGCCTTCTCCGCCAGGAGCGGGAGCCGTAACATGGTAAGCGTCTGCAGTCATACCAACGCCGCCAATTTCGCCATAGATTTTTGCTCCGCGGTTAAGAGCGTGTTCAAGTTCTTCAAGAATTAAAGAACCAGCGCCTTCGCCCATAACAAAACCGTTTCTGTCTTTATCAAAAGGACGGCACGCTTCCGTGTACCTGTCATTCCATGTAGATAAAGCTTTCATAGCGTTAAAACCGCCTATGCCCATTTCAATAATGGTTGCTTCGGATCCGCCTGTAAACATAATATCGGCAGTACCGCGCTGTATGTGCATAAAAGCGTCCGCTATTGCGTGAGATGAAGTTGCGCACGCTGAAGTAGTGGCATAATTGGGACCTTTAACTCCATAACGTATGGAAATAAGTCCCGCCGCAATATCGGCAATCATCATGGTTACAAGAAAAGGGCTTATTCTATCCGGTCGTTTAGACTCTGCATATTTGAAGTGCTCTCCCTGGTTGGTCAGCATTCCGCCAATACCACTGCCGAAAATAACGCCACAGCGATATTTATCTACTTTCTCAAGGTCAATTCCTGAATCCACAAAAGCCATTTCAGCTGCCGAAACGGCAAATTGAGCAAATGGATCCATCCGCCTTAATGATTTTTTATCAATAAACTGCCCGGGGTCAAAATTCTTTACCTCAAAAGCAAATTTTGTATCAAATCTTTCCGTATCGAATTTAGTAATTGGCCCAACACCATTCCTGCCGGTAATTAACCCCTGCCAAAATTCATCTATATTATTACCAATAGGAGTAACAGCTCCAATGCCGGTAATTACTACTCTTCTTTTTTTCATAAGGCGTCCTGAATCAAACAATTTTTGTTGTTAAAATAATAGAAACAAAAACCGGAAATAAAACCGCGGCAAGGCAGAAACTGCCCTGCCGCATTCCGGAAAAACTAAAAATTACTTTTCTATTTTTTCTTTCAAATAGCTGATTGCGTCGCCAACTGTACCGATTTTTTCAGCATCTTCATCCGGAATAGAAACATTAAATGCGCTTTCGAAGCCCATTACAAGTTCTACTATATCCAAAGAATCTGCGCCTAAATCGTTTGTAAAAGAAGCTTCAGGAGCTATCTGAGATTCTTCAACTCCTAACTTATCAATAATGATTTCTTTTACTTTAGCTTCAACGTCCATTTTTTTCTCCTAATAAATAAGTTTATGATTAGATTTTTTTTGTTAACACATTTAAATTCACATTGCCATTCCGCCGTCTATGCAGATTACCTGCCCTGTCATATAGTCGGCAGCCGATGAGGCAAGAAACGAAACAACACCGGCAACATCTTCCGTAGTTCCAATTTTTTTCAACGGTATTTGTGCCAGTATTCCGTCTTTTTGCTGATCGCTTAGCTTATCAGTCATATCGGAGGCAATAAAACCGGGAGCAACAGCATTAACTGTTACATTTCTGCCGGCAAATTCTTTTGCGGCGGCTTTTGTAAAGCCTATCACGCCCGCTTTTGAAGCCACATAATTAGCCTGTCCCGGGTTCCCTATAATGCCGACTACGGAAGCTATATTAATAATCTTTCCGTGTTTCTGGCTCATCATAGGCTTAAACGCGAGCTTCGTATAATTATATACGCTTTTTAAATTTGCGGCAATTACTTTATCAAAATCTTCTTCAGACATTCTGATAAGCAGGCCATCTTTTGTGATACCCGCATTATTTACTAAAATATCTAAACCGCCTAAATTTTCCAAAACAAATTTAACAGATTTTTCAGCTTCGGTAAAATTTGAGGCATCTGCCTGAATACTTAAAATCTTAACTCCGTATTTTTCGCCTTCGGCTTCAAGAGCTTTGGCGGCTTCAACAGAGCGCGCATAAGTAAAAACAACATCACAGCCGTTTTTTGCCAGGTCAAGAACAATTGCTTTGCCTATGCCTCTGGCCGCGCCTGTAACTAAAGCTTTTTTACCTTTTAATAACATTAATTATTTCCGTTTTTGTTAAAATATTCTTCTCTGTATTCAACCAATTCCTTATATCCGTCTTCGCCTAAGAGATGTAAAAGCTCCTCATGGCAGCTATCGAATATGGTCAGGTTCTCGCTGTTCGTTTCCTTATTGCACGTATTCAGTCTCTTCATGTGGTCGTCATCTATTGTAAGAGCTCCCTCGTAAATTGTCAAAGGATACAATATACAATATATAGGCTTATAAGTCCATTTATGAACTCCCTCGCCAATGGCAAGTTTTTGAAGAGTGCACAACCCGTCTTTATCCAAAAAGACGCATTTGCCGTTATGCAATTCGGTTCCAACAGCCACACCCGATTCGAAATCTTCGTCATCTTCGGGGGCCTCGAACCATTTTGATTCGTCAGTTGTCTGAGATTCATCTAAAAGAGGCAGGAATTTATCCTTAATGCTCATTATTAAATCGTGCTCTTTTAAATCGGTATAAACCCCGTAGTTACAGCACTCGCCCTTGCATTTGCATTTGAACTTTTGCGTAAAAATTATAGGGTCTATTTTCAAGCCTTTTATTTCTTTTTCGAAACCGGAAGACATTATAAATATTTCTCCAAGTCTGTATATTTGTCAATTCCGAAAGACTTTACATCGGGATTAATTCGTTTAACCAATCCCTGTAAAACCTTACCCGGACCAATTTCAACAAATTCTTCAATACCGTCCTTAATCATATTGGTAATTGTTTCTTCCCACCTTACGGGAGAAGTAACCTGGCGGTATAAAAGGTCTTTAATTTCTTCTTTATCAACAACCGGTAAAGCGGTTACATTGGCATAAACAGGAAATTTCGCATCAATAACGGGAGCAGCGTCAAGTTCCAGTTTAAGCGCTGCTTTTGCAGGCTCCATTAAAGGAGAGTGAAAAGCGCCGCTGACAACCAATTCTTTTGCAAGCTTTGCGCCTTTGGCTTTGCAAAGCTCCATTGCTTTTTTTACACCGGGAATACTGCCCGAAATTACCACCTGTCCCGGTGAATTAAAATTAGCGCCCTGAACAATTCCTTCTGCGGAAGCTTCGTTACATGCCTCCTCAACTTTCTGTTGACTTAAACCAATAATGGCGGCCATTGTTCCGGGGTTATCCGTTCCGGCTTTCTGCATGGCTTTACCGCGGGCTCTTACAAGCTTTAACGCGTCTGTAAAATGCAAAGCGCCGGCCGCAACCAACGCGGAGTACTCGCCTAACGAGTGCCCTGCAGAAGCATCCGCGGTTAAATTTTTAATTAATGATGCCAAAACAACGCTGTGAAGAAAAATTGCGGGTTGTGTATTTTCCGTCTGCTTAAGTTTCTCTTCATCTCCGTTAAATAAAATATCGGATAATTTTACGCCCAATGTTTCATCTGCGGCATCAATCATTTTTTTGGCTTCGGCTGAGTTATCATACAGATCTTTTGCCATGCCAACATACTGTGCTCCCTGTCCGGGAAATAAAAATGCTCTTTTCATAATCTTTACTCCAGCCCCCAAATTATATAAGTAGAACCCCACGTATAACCCGCGCCAAAAGCCGCGAGTATTAGCTTATCTCCTTTTTTAATTTTGCCGTTCCTGTAGAACTCCGTAAGGCATAAAGGAATTGTAGCCGTAGTGGTATTTCCGTATTTGTGAATATTGATTATCACTTTTTCTTTACCAATACCCATACGCTTGGCGGTTGCATCTATTATTCTTAAATTGGCCTGATGTGGCACAAGATAAGCAACATCTTCGCCGGTAAGATTATTCTTCTGCATAATTTCATAAGATACGTCTGCCATGGCAGTAACGGCTGCTTTAAAAACAGTCTTACCTTCCTGATAAACGTAGTGCATTTTCTTATCTACTGTTTCGTGAGAAGAAGGATTACGGCTTCCGCCTCCTTTTATGTGGAGATGTTCTTCGCCGTTTCCGTCAATTCTTAAAATAGAGTCTTGTATTCCTATTGAAAGATCGGTTGTAGGTTCCAGTAAAACAGCGCTGCCCGCGTCGCCAAACAGCACACAGGTATTTCTATCGGTATAATCCGTAATAGTCGTCATTTTATCTGCGCCAACAACAATAACTTTTTTATATGCGCCGCTTTCAATAAACGACCTGCCTACCTGCAAAGCAAATAAAAAGCCCGAACAAGCCGCGGAGACATCAAAACCCCACGCGTTTGTTGCGCCAACTTTCCTTTGTACAATACAGGCTGTGGAAGGGAAGAACATATCGGGGGTTACAGTAGTAACAATAATAACGTCAATTTCTTCGGCAGACATGTTTTTCGATTTTAACAAATCGAGAATAGCGTTCGCCGCCAGATCGCTGGTTGACCCGTTCTCCAGAATTCTTCTTTCACTAATACCCGTTCTGGTCTTAATCCATTCGTCAGAAGTATTAACAATTCTTTCAAAATAAGCGTTATCCAAAACTTTGTCTGGCAGGAACTGCCCTACACCTGTTATTACAGCGCGTATTTTTTTTTCTTCTTGCATTCTGTTCCTTTTATGAAATGTTAGAGTAAAATTTTAAAGAAGTTTGGATTCTTTGAACCAGGTCTCTATCATACATTTCTTTTGCCTTTAACACCATGTTCTTAATTGCCTTGGGAGTACTTGAGCCATGCCCTATAATGCTTATTCCGTTAACACCTAACAACGGAATGCCTCCATGCTCCTGGTAATCAAAATCCTTTAAAATTTCTCTCATTGCCCCCACAACCAGACCTATCTTCAGTTTTTTAACAAGCCCCTGGTCTGCATATTCTTTGAATTTAACTTTTAAAAGCGACAGAACACTCTCGCCGAATTTTAAAACAATATTACCAACAAAACCATCGCAAACAACAACATTAACCTTGCCTTTAAGGACGTCGCTTCCTTCAATGTTGCCGACAAAATTCAGATTGGTTTTTTTGATTAAATCGAACGCTTCCAACGAAACATTACACCCCTTGGTGTCTTCTTCGCCAACGCTAAGAATTCCAACCCGGGGGTTTTCAATTCCGTAAATTTCTTTTACATAGATTGAGCCCATAATAGCGTATTCAAGCAAGTGACGCGGTTTAGAGTCAACGCTTGCTCCCACATCGAATATAACGCATTTATCTTTTGTGGTGGGCATAATGGAACCCATTGTAGGACGCCCAACCCCGGGAATACGGCCTATCAACAATGTTGAGGCGGCCATCATTGCCCCGGTATTTCCGGCGCTTACAAAGGCATCTGCTTTCTTCTCCCTGACCCACTTACAGCCAACGGCCATAGAGGAATCGGGTTTGGATTTAAGCGCAACAGTAGGTACATCCCCCATTTCAATAACCTGAGACGCGTGAATAATGTGCTCTTCATCGAATTCAAGGTTATTTTCCTGAAGGACTTTTTTAATTTCGGTATTTTTACCGGCCAAGTATAACTCAAAGCCATTATTTGCCTGCAACGCCTGAACAGCGCCTATTACAGCATTCTGAGGGGCGTAATCACCCCCCATTGCATCAACAATAATTCTACACTTTGAATTATTAGAATCAGAGTTACCCATTAATTAATAGGGATATTAGCTTTTGGGTATTAAAACAGAACGACCACTGTAATAGCCGCAAGATGGGCATGCACGATGTGTTAATTTCATCTCTTTACAATTTGGGCATGTGCCTAATGCAGGAGCAGTTGCTTTATAGTGCGTTCTCCTTTTATCTCTTCTACTCTTTGACCACCGTCGTTTCGGGTTTGGCATATCTATTCCATTTAATTATTAGTTATTATTTAATTTATTTTTCAAATCCAACAGAGGCTGCCATCTTATGTCAACCTCTTCTTTTTTGCAATTACACTCGCCGTTATTCAAATTCGTTCCGCATCTGTAACACAAGCCTTTACAATCTTCTCTGCATAACTTACGCATTGGTAACGCCAACATTGCATAATCCAAAAGCTCTTGCGAAATATCTATCTTTTCTGCGTCGTACGGCAAATATTTTATATTTACATCCCCGGTTACTTCCGGTTCCTCTCCAAATAAAAATACCAGCTGGAAGTTTGTTTTTAGCCGGGTTTCGTAATCTTCACCGCACCTGTCGCACTCAAATTTCACACTTAACGCCAGTTCCGCATTTACAATTATCTGACTGTTAGATTTTTCCAGATCCAAATTTAATAAAAAATTACCAAAAAAGGGCTCTTCCAGGCCATTTTTTTTTGCGGACTCATCTATGGTAAAATGATGCTCGCCGTTATTTAAATTTGAAATTTTTATAATCATGCTAATAACACAAAAAAAGAGCAAAAAGCTCGCCAAATATAGACATACTACAGATTATAGTCAATATAAAGATTAATGAACTTGTATAGCCGGTTGATTCATTAATAAGTACAATCTCGCCGTCTTATATCCTTTGGAATGGAATTATTGATATTAGGTTAACTAATTTGTAAATTTTTACGGCTTGGAGAAAATACATGGGGTATTTTCAAACTCTCATAATGTTACAGACGCAACAAGAGATATTTGCCACTACAACAAATACTCTTATTAAGTCCATAAGAGCTGCTTTTTTGTTAGGGTGAGGAAAAAGTTTAGGGCGAGGTTTTATAAGCAAAGTTTTACAAAATTTAAACAATAATAATATTTGTCAAAATATGCATGGAGTTTTCAGTAAGATTTCTTACTGAGTTTTAACCATGTTTATAGCTATGTTAAGAAATTGGAGAATCTATTCCTGAAATTCATTTAATTGTTGAGTTTCCGGGGATAAAATCTAATGTGGGAAAATTTATAAACCTTAATTGAAATAATATGAAACAATCTTATCTCAAAATGTTCTCATTAATTGTGCTTTTAATGCCATTAATACTATCTGCATGTGATAATAACACAATTGGCCCGGCTAAGCAAATTAGCGGAACAACTTTATCTCTGGAAAACGTAAGTTGTATTGAAGCATGGCTTAAAATAGCAAAAGGCGATGCGCCTGCGGGTACTAAAATTACGCTAAACAGAAACGATAAAGAAGTCTTATCATTTTACCTTTCAGGTAAAGACACAGTTCTGTGCGATGAAAATCTTTCTCCGAGCAACACATATACTTACCAGGTCTTCCTAAACCAGCCAAATATTGCGGAAGGGAAAACAAATACGGTAACCGCCAGAACAATGGATACTACAAGCCATAACATTACATGGCAGACATGGACTTTTGGCCAAAGCAATCCAAGTATATTTTATAATGCCGCAATAACCAATGATAATGATATATGGACAGTTGGCGAGACCTATTTCTGGGATTCTCTTGGAGCTTACGATCCAATGCCTTATAACACATACCATTGGGATGGTATTCAGTGGGAAAGGAATAAAATTAACATTTCTTTTGATGACCATTCAATAATTCCTCCAATATATGGGATTTTTACTCTGCCATCTTCAGAAAAAGTAATTGCAGTCGGGAGTCCTTGTTTACAAAGTTATGGAAAATGGAAGCTTTTCCATTTATGGGAAATGGGAGTGTTAGATTCAACTGAGGGCGGGGTTACAAAAGTATGGGGCAGAAACATAAATGAAGTATATTTTTGTGGCCGTAATGGTTCGGCTGTTTTTTATGATGGAGGTAATTTTCATAAAATTGATGTGAACATAAAATATGATTTTGGAGATATCTGGGGTATAATTGACAAAAATGATAATTCCACGGAGATTTATATGCCATGCGTTGATATTGATGGAGGAAGCTATAAATCGAAAATCTTCAAAATAACTAATAAAACCAAAGTGGATACAATTAATTGGATTGGGAAAGAAATAGCTACGTTATGGACTAATGACGGGAAGATCTTTTATGTAGGAGGCTATGGCATGTATGAAAATAAAAGGGGTTATTGGCAAAAGACAAAAATGAGTAGAGACGAATATATATGTAAAATAAGAGGGACTGATGTTAATAATATTATAGCCTGTGGCGTTAATGGACTGGTATTGCATTACAATGGAATAAGCTGGCATGAATATACGGATTTCTCTTTTGCAAGGTGGTACTCGGTAAGCATAAAAAACAATTTAATTGTTCTTGTTGGCGAAACCGTGAATTTTCAAGCGGTTGTTACTATTGGAAAAATCAATTAAAATATCTTAAATAAAGCCCGGATAAGTGTTCTAACCACCTATCCGGATAAGCGCATCGAATAAATTCACCGCCGCATTTACTGCTTCTTTTTTCTTCCTGTTTTTATTGTCAAATAATAAATATATTGAATAATTGGTTTATAATTTAGTATTTATCCCCCATGTTAACGCTTAATAACGTTGTAAAAGAATATAAAAACATAACGGCAGTAAACGGCATCAGCGCGGAGATTGAGCCAGGAAAGGTTTTTGGTTTGCTTGGCCCAAACGGCGCGGGTAAAACAACTACCATCCGTATGATTTTAAATATTATAAAACCTACTTCCGGCCAGGTTTTATATAACGGCAACGCTATCTCTTCGGACTTTTTTAACATATCCGGTTATCTGCCCGAGGAACGAGGTCTTTATAAAAAGAGCAAAGTAATTGATATTATTAAGTACTTTGCCATGCTTAAAGGATTAACGAGCGCAGAGGCCGAAACAAACGCTATGACATGGCTCAACAGGTTTGACATTGCCGGTTATAAAACAAAAAAGCTTGAAGAATTAAGCAAAGGCAACCAGCAAAAAATACAATTTATTATTGCGGTTGTTCACAATCCGCAGATAATTATTTTTGATGAGCCCTTTTCCGGTTTTGACCCTGTAAATCAGGAGCTTGCCGCCAATGCCGTTATTGAACTTGCCGGAGAGGGTAAAACAATAATACTTTCAACACATCAAATGGATACCGCCGAAAAACTTTGCGGCAGTATTTTTTTAATCAACAAGGGAAAGGAAGTCCTTAGCGGCAGCATTGCGGAAATAAAAAAAAGCTACGGCACAAATAAAGTTCGTTTGGAGTTCACAGGCGGAAGTGAAAAAATAGAAAAACTGCCGGCATTAAAATCTTTTGAAATTTTTGATAATTACGCCGAGCTTACGCTTGAACAGGATGTAAACATAAGCGAGTACATAAGAACCGTTGCGTCCGAAATAGATTTGAAAGGGTTCGCTCTTATAGAGCCATCGCTGCACCAGATATTTATAGATACAATTGGAAGGGGAAAAGAAAATTAAAACCGGCTCAAAAATATTAATTGTGGCAAAGTGGGAGTTTCTCGAGAAAATCAGGACGCGCGCTTTTATTATTTCGCTTGTCGTAAGTCCCATAATAGTATTAATGTTTGCTCTTGGGCCCACATTATTGTTGACAACACAAAAGCAGGAGTCACCTAAAGTTTTTGGAGTTTTGGATAGCGCCGGTCTGTTCCTTAAACAGATACGCGTAAAAGCGCAAAGCGTAAAGCTGCCCGATGGAGAACCCGCCTACTTAATAAAAAACCTTTATTGGAAGAATGACGCATTTGGCATTCTTAAAAAAAACTCGGATTCTCTTGTAGTTAACAATTTTATTGATGCCGCAATTGTAATTACATACAACAACCATGTACTAAAAGCCGAATTCCGAAGCGGAAATACGGGGAACCTGAAAGATATAAAGAGAATTGAGACAATAATAAACCAAATAAGGGTGGAAAACGAATTTATAAAACGCGGAGTTGATACTTCCCTTATCAAGCTTGTTGATGCCAACATAGAGCTCTCCCCCGTTAAAATTGAAAAGGGGGGTAAGGAAACCAAATCCGATTTTCTTGTTACCTTCCTTTCTTCGCTTGTACTTATACTAGCACTGATGATGACAATTTTATCTTCGGGGGGACTGTTGATAAGAAGCCTTGTTGAAGAAAAATCGAACAGGCTTATTGAAATACTTGTCTCAAGCTGCACTCCGGGAGAACTGCTTGGAGGCAAAGTAATAGGGCTATGCCTTGTAGGTCTGTTACAGGCATTTGTGTGGGCTGTAATAAGCATGGCGTTTGTTGGCAGCCATTTGCTGTCAACGGCATCGTTCACAAATATTTTGCCAATGCTTTTATTTTTTATTCTCGGTTTCTTTTTCTATTCGGCTTTGTTTGTAGGCATAGGTTCAATTGCCACAACGGAACAGGAAGCCCAAATGATAAACGGCTACCTTGTGATGTTCCTGCTTGTGCCAATAATATTTTCGGTCTCGGCAATTGAAAACCCAAGCTCGTTTTTAATGCGGCTGCTTTCTTATATTCCGTTTACAACTCCTACTGTTATGATATTACGGCTTAACACGGCGCAAATTGAAATTGGGGAAATTATTACGGCTTCGGTTATTTTGCTGGTATCAACAATTTTAGCTATCTTGTTCGCGGCAAAAATATTCAGAATCGGCATATTATCTTATGGTAAAATGCCCAAAGCAAAAGAAATTATTCAATGGTTAAAAGAGAAATAGTATGAAAAAAACTCTGCTGCTTGTTTTATTTTTAAGTGTATGCGCCTTTAGCCAAACATTTAAGTATCAGGGCTCAATAGGCGTATTCGATGAAGCCTCGGCAATTTCAATTAATGCAACCGGGTTTATATTTGTGGCCGATAAAGCAACCAATATGATTTACAAGCTTGATACGCTTGGCAAAGCTCTTGTATCTATTGGCGGCTATGGCTGGCAAACAGCTTCTTTTGATGAGCCCGTAGATATTTTTTCTTCCACATTGGATGTTTTTGTCTCCGATAAGAACAACCACAGAATTCAAAGATTTGACAAGGACCTGAATTTTGTATCGCAATTATATAAACGCGAGGCGAAAAACCAGAACGCCCGTTTCGGGTATCCGTTGGGTTGCGCGGTTTCAAATCTGGGAGACTTGTATGTCCTCGATTCCGAAAACAAGCGCGTTATAAAATATGACATGTTCGGAAATTTCGATTTGCAGTTCGGAGGATTCGATGCCGCTAAATTCAGACTTACGAATCCCAGAAAAATGGGCGTTGCCCCCGATAACCGCATTTATATACTAAACGACAACTCCATTTTTGCATACGATAACTTCGGCAATGGAATACGAAAAATGGAAATGGGCTACGATGTAAGCAACTTTAATGTTATTGGCAATAACATACTTTTATTTTACGGACACGATTTTATACTGGGAGATTTAATCAGCGGAACGACTCACCGGTTAAAAATTGAGTTCCCTGAAGATTTTGATTTTAAAAAGCTTGTTTCGTTTACCATGCAAAACTCAAAATTGTATCTACTGTTGAAAAACGAAATACAGATTTATTCGGCCGGACAGGAGAATTGAAAAACAGCGTAAAATTTGCCGGCTGCAAAATAACAATGCTTGCGGTTTTTATTTTGTGGTCTGCGGGGCTTATGCTTCCCGTTCTTGTATATTTTTTTCCACAGACGGAAATTTTACTCCCTTTTCTCAAGATGACATACAGCCATGTGTGCCACCAGATTCCGCAAAAATCTTTCTCGTTCAACGGGCAGACTTTTCTTGTATGCGCGCGCTGTACGGGAATTTATATGGGAATTTTTATGACTTCGGCAGCAACCCTGTTTTTCCGACAACAGAAAGTTTATCCCTTAAATAAATTACTCTTGTTGATTGCGGGTTTGCCAATGCTTTTAGACGTGTTTTTTTCGACTTTTGGGGTTTATACCTACAATAAAATTATTGCCTGTTGCACAGGTATTATTTTCGGTTCGGTTGTATTTGCTTATATTTTAAATGTACTTTTTGAAATTTTTTTTAACGATAATAACAAGGACACTATTTGAAACGTTTACTTCCCGCTTTTGTATGCGGTTTTGGAGCTTCTGTAATAACAACAATTCCGGGCCTGAAAAGCTTTGGGTGTTGCCTTATAATACCAATGGCCGCATATTTTTCGCTGATGTTAGACCAGAAAATCAACAGGAACATGGAAATAATCCGCCCTTCCAAAGCTACGGCTTTTGGATTGTTTACCGGGCTTTTTGCAGCGGTTTTTTCCACTGTTTTCGAAATATTACTTACATATTTGTTAAAATCGAACGATTTTGTAGCGACTCTGCCGGAACTTGACGGAATGCTGCATACATACATGGCCGCTTCTCAGGCTTTAACGGAAACAACAGGCTTGTTAAAGAGCATTGAATGGGAAGTGACGCATTACGGTTTTTCAACTTTATATTTATTCTTCTTTTTATTAAATAGCTTGATAGTCAATACCGTATTTGGCATTGCCGGCGGTTTATTCGGAATGTATTTTATTAACAAAAGAGCAATTAACCAATAATATGATTACAGCGCTTATATTTACTTTGCATTTTGTATTTACAATAGTAATTTTCACAAAAAAATGGCAGGAAGACGGCCTTTCGGCAGGCTTTGTAAACCTGGCACTGATTGCAGTTCTTTTTACAGTAGGCTGGTCTATTGCCGGAATGATAGCAAAGCTTGTAATGGAACCCAAAGGCTTTGGTATTCAATTCGATAGGGATACATTTTCCCTTACGCTTCTTTCCATAGGCGAGTTTTTCTTTTATAGAATGTATTACAAAGATAAACCCGCTACCGAAGACGATAAGGAAAAACAATAACAGCTATTTGTTCCACCTGCTTCTGGTTTCTGGAAAGAGCTTCAAAACGCCACTGCCTAAGGGAATTAATGGCAACGTTTTCCAAACGGGTATCCGCTTTTGTCAAAGGTATTATTGAACCGACTGTTCCATCCGGAAGGATTGTAAAACGCAGCCTTATATCGGCTTCTTTTCTAACGCCTTCCGGGTACTCCGGCTTGGAATAGCTGTATATTTTTCTTCTGCCTCTTCCACCCCAGTCAATATCGTAGCCGAATGTACCGCCGCCGCCTAAACCGTTACCCTGGCTTTGGCCTCCGTATCTTTTACCGGTAGTATTATCATCATCAAGACTGTTGCCTTTAACATTCTCTTTTGCCTTTTTGGGCTGCGCAATAGCGTCCTCATCCTTTGCATTTTTAGAAACCGGCAGATCGAGTTTTTTAACCGTTTCTTCGGTAGTTTTTGCCTGTTTGGTTATACCGTCCGCGTGGGCAGGTTCGTTGGTTTCTTCAAGACCGCTGCCAATACCTCCGGCCGAGCCCGTCCCTCCCCCGGTTCCAAAACCGAGTTCTACAAAGTCTGTTTTGGGAACATCTTCAACTGCCGCCTGAACCGTTAAAAAAAGAACAATTACAATTGCGTGTACTACCAGAGATACCGATAATGATGTATTTTTTATTGTGTTTAATTTCATTGCTAATAGACTGATCCAAATTCTGCTTATCTGATTTTTTTATACGCGGCTTCAGCATCTTCTTTTGATTTGAAACCATTTATTTTAACCCTGTACCATGTGGCTTTTTTGGCTTCTATATAAGCCGGAACCACAGACGCGGAGTAACCGAGCCGTTTTAATTTTGCAGCTTCTTCCTGGGCTTTGCTTTCCGTAGGCCAGGAGGATACCTGCCTGCCGTACTGCGAACCGCTCTGAGATACAAGTCCGCTTTCGCCTTTGGAATTTTGTTGTTTCTTTTCTGCCGGCTTAACTGTAGTCTTATTCTCTGCCGGTTTCTTTTCCTGTTTCTTATCTTGTTTTTTATTCGAGGCAACATTTTGTTTGTTTAAGATATTGCCCGGGTTTTTATTCGAAAAAATCTGTTCCGATGTCAATTCGTCTGCATGTTTATTTTGCTGTTGTTGAGCTTTCTCCTGCGAGGCAGTCTTTTGCTGCGGCTGGTTATCGGGAGCTTTTTCAGGAGTCTTATTTTCCTGCGTGCTGTTTACAATTGGCTCATCTTTCTTATTGTATGGGTACGTAACCGGCACATCATAATTCCTTTCAATCACTGCCGGTTTTTGCGGCTCAACATTTGCGTATACGGGAGCAGAGCTTGGCTTGCTAAACCAATCCTGATGCTTTACAAATTTAAAGTACGAATAAACTCCAATTGCAATCAACAGTATACCGGCAAGACTAAGTATTGCGGCCTTAAGCGCCCTTTGCAAACCTACAGGAGGCTTTTTTTCAAAATCCACAGCCTGTTTTACTGAAGTACCTTTTTTTAATAAAGCCTCTCCGGTAGGTTCTTTTACTACCGAAGGCTTTTTGCCGCTGATCTGTATAAATCCGTCTTCAACCGGCGACTCTACAAATTTATTAACCGAAAGACTAATTGGCTCGGTTTCGCTCTTTCTGCCAAAATCCCAATTCAACTGATCTTCAACAACGCTGAATTTCTTCAGTTCCGAAGAAAGGGATTCAACGCTTTCATAATCTTTGGGTTGCTTATACTTATCGGGTTCTTTTATATTCTTAATTACGTCTGAGACAAAATCGCTTTCTTTTTTATTATCGCCCGCAATGTAATCCGGCGAATCGGGCAACTGTTCAATAACCGAACCCGCAATTTTATCGAACTCATTTCTATCCGAAGGTTTGCCAAAATCCCAGCTGATATGTTCTTCATCGGGAGCGGCAATAAAATCATCATCCTTTGCAAAACCATGTAACGGTCTGTTTCCTTCTTCGCCAAAAATATCATTTGCCTGTTGACCCGGTTCTTTATTGAAAAAACCATCTTCATTCAGATTCCGGATACCGCTTTCTATATTATGCTTTTCGTCATTTGGTTCCTGCTCCAGGCCAAAATCCCAGGAAAGATTTTCTTTTGGAAATTGCAGAGTATGAACATTATCATCGTCATCATCAATAATCCGGTTTGGGTCTTCATCCGGTTTATTGGCATTATCTTTTTCTTCGCCCCAAACCGGAGTATTATCCGCGGCATTTATTTCCTTTTGCAAAATGCCCTGGAAGCTTTCCGGCTCAACAGATTTGCTTATTTTGGGTATTACAACTTCCGGCAGCGTTTCGGCTTTATGAGAGCCTATATAGAAATACTTATCGCTTTCCTTTCCGTATTTATCGAATACCTGTACTTCTGAAAACAGCTTTTCGGCTTTGGTTTCTATTAGTTTTTTTTGCTCTGTACGCGTTGCGGGAAAATACGCAAGGTTGTTTTCATTGGATTGATTTACAACCGGCTTGCCAAAACTCAGGCTAAACAAGTTATCAACGCTGGCCTGCGAAAAATTTGCCTGATTAGGAATATTAAAAATAAGCGAATCATCCTGGGCAGATACTGCAGCGGCTACATCTCCGCTTTTATCTTCAGGATGAAATATGACTAAATCCGTATACTTATGTTCAATACGCGGTTTCTTCTTTTTCGAATTTAAATTTTCAGAAACTCCTTCCTTAATAATAAACGTACCAAGGTCATCTAATTTAACAGCGCCCCCGGCGTTTATATTGGAAGCGATTTTTTTCAAAAAGCTTTCGAAAAAAACCTTCGCATCCGTTTCCGGAATTTCGGCACGCTTTGCTATTTTTAATATTAGTTCGGCTTTAGTCATTTTAAAACTTTAAATAATTAAACAACTTAAAATAACCATTTTTAAAGATAAAATTATAATTTATAATTTATTCCAAAATTCAAGTTAAATGTGTCTTCCTGATATCCTTTTAGAAAATAATTTTTATTATTAAGCAAATTGTTTATTTCTCCGAAAAAGCTGAAAACAGGACTATAATTATATATGCCTTTTATGGAAAAATCTATATACTGGCCAAGTTTATCCTTATTTAAAATATCCGTATAAGTCAGGTTTCGGTATTTAAGCTTGCACTCCATTGCCATACCATTGCCTAAATCGTAACCGTAATTCAGGTTGGTAGTAAATTCAGGCACAAATGGCAGCTGCTTATTATCATCCGTATTAACTTTATTAAACCTCACATCGCCATAGAAATAACCATACGGTCCTTTATGGAATAAAAAGTTAACAAATAAGGCGCCACTTTTAACGCTTGAGTAATTCACGTTATACAAACCCGTGTCTTTAACATCGCCAAGCCAGGGATACTTATCGGAAGAAAAATACTCAAACCCGCCGTTGATTTCGTAATACTTTTCGTACTCGTATTTAAAATTAACGGTCATAAAATTCTTTTTCTTTACAATAATGTTCTGTACGCTTTGTACATTAAAGAACCGGTTTTCTTTGCTTATATCGTAGAAACTCATAAGTGACGATTGCGGAGAAAACTCGCCGTAGATGCTGAACCCAATGCTCAAAGGAATTTCAATGGCTCCGTATAAATAACCTTCTGTAACGGAATCGGAGTTAAAGAAATCGAAACCGGCCTGAACTTTAACAATTTTTGAAAGAGCAAGACCCGCGTAAGGCTTTATGTCAAAAAGCCTGTAGTTCTTATTTGCAAATATACCGTTGGAAAGCCTTTGGTTCAATAATATCGCTTTTCCGTTCAAATTAAAATTGCTTATGGGTATTTGGGCATAAGCCTTTAACCCTGTAACGTTTTCGGTATAATGTTCGCTTTGAATTTTACTTATTGTATTAAATAAATCAAAATCGTACGCAAGCGAGTTTGACGAAGGATTATTAAAAACAAAATCGAACTTACCGCTTTCAAGCTTTCTGTTTGCAGATGGGTTTGAAGTGGCATATAGCTTATAACCGTCAACGGAATAATTTCCACTGGCGTTTATTTTTGAATTGGAAAGGAACGGACTTTTATCTCTTATATAAAAAGTAAATCCCGCTCCGCCGGAAAACAAATATCTGTCGCTGTTTTCCACATAAGCCCTTTTATTAAAAGCCAGTCCCTCTATATTAAAAGAACCGTCCTCAAATTGCTGTGCAAAGTCAGCCTGAGCATAGGGCCTGTAATTTATGCCAAGAGCTCCGGTTACACTGCCGTTTATAAAAGAGACGGAATCGAGGCTGTTAAACTCGCGCTTGCCTGGTTCCGGTATGGAGGTAATTTCAAAATCATCAGGAGTAAACGCCGGTTTGAAATATTCTTCGGAAACGGTAGAAATAAAACCGGACTGCATTTTTTTTGCTTTTGGCAAAGAGATTACATCTTTACCCGTAATTACAAAGCTTGGCAGCTCAACAGAAGGATTTTTTTGAGTCTCGCCTTCCTGCGCAAACAAAGAGGCGCAAAATGATAAAAACAACACAGACAATAACTTTTTCATTATCTTACCCTCCTTAATTTTGCCTGCGCTTCTTTTCCAAGGTCATCTCCTTTATGCGTGGAAATTACAAGCCTGTACATTTCTTTTGCTTTTGAATAGTCTTTCATCTTTTCGTAACAATCGCCAAGCGATGTGTATGAACGGGTCACCCATTCGTCATAGTTCGGGAAATTTGTTCCCACACGCACAAGAGCTGTAATGGCATCGTTATATTTTTTTGTTTCCAAAAGCGTTACGCCCAAGTAATACTGAGCTTTTGCTCCAAGATCATCATTCCTGTTTTCCGCAAGGCTATTAAAATAATTGGCGGCAATGTCATAATTCTTTCTGGTATAGTTGATAACGCCTATCTCAAGTTTTGCCTTATCGGCAAATACTGTTCCGCCGTAATTACGAACAACTTCCTCATAGGTATCCATCGCGTTCTGATAATCGTTTTTATATGCAAGGCTTACACCTTTCATAAACATAACTTCGGCCGCTCTTGTAGAACCCGAAAGATGCTGAAGCGCTTCGTTATAAACAGATACGGCCTTGTCAAATTTCTTTTGACCGTTATAAATTGAACCCGATTCAAGGGCCGCGTTTGCCGCAAGCTGACTTGAAGGATAGGAACGTACAACCGTTTCGTAATCTCTCAAAGCCTCATCAGTTTTACGTAAGTTCTGGTTGCATTTGCCAAGCCAGTAGTATGCGTCCGGAACCAAATGGCTTTTGGGATAAGTGGAAATAAACTCACTGTAACTTGCCTTTGCCTTATCGTACTGCCTTTGACCATAAAATATTTCGCCCTTTTTGAAAAACAACTGATCGGCAAAACTCTGTCCGGAATTGCGTTCCACATACTGATTAATTATGGCCGCAGCTTTTTCCGGCTGATTCATTGCGGTATAACTATATTGAATGCCGTTTACAGCATCAAGCACATAGCTTGAAGAAGGATATTTTTCCAGCACGCGCGAATAGCTTTCAATTGCCTGCTCATAGTTGCCAAGATTGTAGTATGAATCGCCTATTGAATATTCAAGCAAAGCATTCAACGATGTACGCGGGTAAACGCTCATTACATCTTTATAACTTTTAATTGCTTCCTGATATTTGCCCTGCTGGAAGTTTATCCAACCGATAAAATACAAAGCCTGATCCGCGTATTGAGAGCGTGGAAATTTGTTCCTAAGTGTGTTGAACTCAGCAATCGATTCGCTGTAACGTTCCGCCTTAAACAATGCCTGCGCATATTGGAAATAAGCATAATCCGCGTTCGGAAACGATTTGCCGTTGTGGAATATTTCCTGATAAATTTTTCCGGCCGCGGAATAATTTCTGTTTACAAAATAGCAATCAGCCATACGGAGCCTTGCATCAAGTTTTTTTTCTGATGAGGCCTGTTTTTTTGTGAACTCCGAAAAATAGTAAGCGGCGTTTTCATAATCTTTCAAATTATAACAGCAATATCCTTTCGAGTATATTGCCTGCGGGCCCAAATCGGCATTGGCCGGATCTACCTGATTGTAGAAGTTTAATGCTTCCTGGTAATCTCCTTTTTCAAACTTGATTTCGCCGCAGTAAAAATTAACCTTATCCTTTTCAAACTCAGGCGCTTTTTTCTTTAAATCTTCAAAGCACTTTAACGATTTGTTGTAATCTTTTATGTAGTAGTGAGAAATTGCCAGCCCGAACAATGCGCGGTTCTTTTTTTCTTTATCGGCCTGTTCTATTTGTAACGCGCGTTCAAAAACAGGAACGGCCGAGTTAAACTCTTTTTTATTCAGTTTAATTTCGCCTATAAGCGTTAAAGCCTTTGCTTTTAATTGATCGTCATCGGAGTAATTCAATACTCCTTCAAGGCTTTTTTCGGCCTGATCGTATTTAGCCTGGTTGTATAGAATGGTCGCAATCTGATAGTTTACTGTTCCGCGAGCCGGGTTATTTGGAAATCTCTTTAAAAACGATTCATATATTTTAAGCGCTTCTTTCTCTTCGCCCAAATATCGTTTAGCTTCGCCTTTCCAATAAGTAGCCTTTGGAGCAATGGAATCGTTCTTTACTGAAAGCTGGTCAAACACCCTGTAAGCGTCATTATATTTTTTCTGTAAAAAATACGTCCACCCCAAAGCATAACGCACATCCTGAAAAACCGCGCTTTTGGGAAACTTACGTAAAATTTCCAGATATGTTTTTTCTGCGTTTTCGTATTCCTTAACTTTGAAGTAAGAGTTTGCCGAAAGATACAATGCCTCCGATATTTCTTCCTCCGGCAGGCTTGTTATCAAAGGGTTGTTAAGCTCAAGAATTGAGGAATCGTAATCCTTTAACTTGAAATAACAAATTCCTATTCTAACCTGCGCCATTGGAGCTAATGAACTTTCCGGATAGAAGGAGAGCAGTTTATCGTAATAGCTTACCGCGTCATCGTATTTGTTTGTTTTTTCGTAAGCTGATGCAAGCGAAAACATTTCGTGGTCTATATATTTATTTGAGCTTTTAATATTTATTGCCTGAAGATAATACTCAATGCCCTCCTGGTATTTTTCCTCGGCAACAAAACTTTCGCCAATCCAATAGAGAGAGTTGGCTTTATAGTCGGTATAGGGAAATTCATCCAGGAGTCTTAAAAGTCTTGTGCGCGATTTTTCATATTCCTTTTCATCATAATATATCATGCCCAGCTGATACAATGACATTTCCTTGAAATTGGAATTGGCAAAATTCTTTACAAGAAACTCATAAGCATTGGCGGCGGCATCGCTTTTACCGAGAGATAGCAACGACTCAGCTGAGTAGTACTTGGCTGAAGCATACAATTCATCGTATTGATGATAATTGCCGAAAAACTGCTCAAGCAATAAATAGCTTTTGTTATAATCTTTACTATTATACGCGTTCATCGCCTCGGTATAGGTATCAGGAACCGATTGCGCGTTTATTCGCGTTGATAAAAGGACGAAACTTGCTACAATAAACAGGTTACTTTTCTTCATAATAACATTTTATTTTCTATTTGGTAAGTTAAATTTAATGGTTTTTTACCTAATTAAACAGGGAATGAATTAGTACCCAATTTATTTTCCTATAACTATTCTTAACCGGTTGGTTGTATTCGGTCTTTTTTATGGATGTAAAAATAAAGCTGGTAGAAAAAGCTTGAAATTGAAGCTTTACTTTAGTAAAATAGAAAGTCGGAAAAATAATTTTATGCGAGCGTAACTCAGTTGGTAGAGTGTTAGCTTCCCAAGCTAGATGTCGCGGGTTCGAACCCCGTCGCTCGCTCCATTAAAAAAACCCTCAAAACAGCCAAAATAAGCCGTTTTGAGGGTTTTTCATTTTAAAGCTTTCAGCTTCTTTCCCCCTTTTATCTGTTTTTCCGGCTCCTTCGGAGTATCTTAGTGCAAAATCGCCTAAAATTCACTTAATATTTATATTTTGTATGAGAAGTAATAGGCAAAAAAATCCCCGCAAAAGCGGGGGAATAAAAACTTCATTATTGGCAGATTTTTATAAACCGGATTGCATTTTTGTTATAATCCCGCCGTACTCTTTCCTCTTAGCGTCTCTTTCTGGTGGAGTCATTTTCTGATATTCTTCAGCAACATTTTGTAGTTCGGCAATAGTTTTATTATACAGAGTTTTATCCTCATCTGTCAGACTTTTAAAAGCGCTGCATCTTCTTACGCTCTTTTTAAGTGTAGTTTCATTTTGAAAAGTTTTTTGCGTATTGACTTTTAGTTTTGAGCTAACCGAACTCTTATCGGCTAAAAAAACTTTTGCTTTGCTGTCATCTTTACTCTTTAACACATTCACACCTTTATAATTCTTCTAATTGAATTATATGCTTATAAATTTCTTTTATATTCTCCTCAGAAACAATCTGGACTAAAAACTTAGAATTTGATTTGAACAAAACTTCCTGTTCTTGAGGCTTAACCGAAAAATCTTCAATATCAATACCGCCTTTCGATTTAATAACATATACAATATTACCCTCAAAAACAAGGTCAATCTTTTTTGTAGAAGATACAAACTGATTGAAATCAATTTCATTTTCCGGTGTGTATTCTTTTAAAAATTCCTTAGGGTTTTTAATTTTTATTCCTCTGTATACAATACCTTTATATTTAGGCAATTTTGCAAGTCCTGAATTCAATAGTCCTTCTATCTCCAAGTCCTCTTCGTCTGCAATTCTTTCACGAAGCCTTCTATTCAGTTCGGTTATCCGTTCACTATCTGCAGAATAGCGTTTTATTGCAGAAGCTTCATCTTCCGAAAGGCCGAGCGAAATTAATTTTACGTATCCTTTATCCTCAAGATTTTTATATTTGTTTATATTAAACTTTTTTATCAAAGTAAAACCCCCGGGACCAATATAATTTTTTACTTCAGGTAGCTACGGTATAATTTATAATTATTTAAATTAATGCATTTTAACCGCAAATCCATTGAAATAGTTGTATATTATTAATAATTTTAAGCATAATTAAAAACGGAGTAGTGATGAGAATTATTATTTTTGGTGCACCCGGAGCAGGCAAGGGAACTCAGGCAAAAATTCTTTCTGAAAAACTTTCCATTCCGCATATTTCAACTGGCGATATTTTGAGAGAAGCTGTAAAAAGCGAATCTGAACTTGGTAAGAAAGCCCAGGCTATTATGGCAAAGGGCGAACTTGTACCTGATGATATTATGATAGGAATTATAAAAGATACTCTAAACCAGGATAAATGCAGCAAAGGCTTTATTCTTGACGGTTTTCCGCGGACATTACCTCAGGCAATTGAACTTGAAAAACTTTTTGCAGAACTTTCAATTAAGGACGTATTCTCGGTTGTTGTTGACGTTAATGAAGATGAGATTGTCAGACGTCTTACTTCAAGATCCGCATGTAAGGCTTGTAAAGCAATATTTAACGATAGCGAAATAAGCGGCTTAACAAAATGCCCAAAATGTGGCGCCGAAAACAGCTTCTACAAACGTGAAGATGACAAGGAAGCCGTTATCAGAAACCGACTTAAAGTTTTCAGAGAAACCACTCAACCCGTACTCGGTTTTTATAAAGCTAAAAACAGCGCTGTTTTTGTAAACGGACTTGACAGCGTGGAAAAAATTTCGGAAGAAATTTTAGGGCTTTTAAAATAATTAAAGGAGACCTGTTACCGGGTCTCCTTTTTAATATCAATTCAATTTTTTTCTTACGCAGAAGCTTCTTTCTGCTTAAGCATAACCTTATACGCCTTACCGTTTTCAAGCTTCACAATCTTAACCCCCGGCGTTTTCTTTACAAGTTCATAATTATGTGTGGCAAAAATAACGGATGTACCGCGCGCGTTTATTTTTCGGAAAATGTCAAGAATCTCACGCGAAGTTTCAGGATCAAGGTTGCCGGTAGGTTCATCGGCAAGTATAAGCGAAGGCTCGTTTATTATGGCCCTTGCAATTGCCACGCGCTGCTGTTCACCGCCCGAAAGCTCACTCGGCATACTGCCGCGGCGATGAGAAAGGCCCACATCGCTAAGAGCGTTGTTTACTTTTTTTATTATTTCTTTTCTCGGCGTATTTGTAACCTCAAGCACAAAGGCAAGGTTATCGTAAATATTCCTGTCCTGCAGCAATCTGAATTCCTGAAATACAATTCCAATTTTACGACGAAGAATAGGCAGATTTCTTCTTTTAATTGCAGCAGAAGAAAACTCGCCAACCTGCACAATACCGCTTTCAGGCATAAGGTTCATATAAATCATTTGAAGGAATGTGCTTTTACCAGCGCCGCTTTTACCTATCAGAAAAACAAACTCTCCCTGGTTTAACTTAAAATTAAGTTCTTCAAGTATGTTAAGCTCATCGTAAGCAAAAGAAACGTTGTCAAATGTTACCATGTTTATGTTTCCTTTTTAAAATAAATTGGGCCCGGTCAGAATCCTGGTCGGCTTTTTCAAATGTAAATGTCTTAAAGCAATCCACCACGTAAAGATTGGTTTTTGCAATGACCTCAAAATATGTAAAAAACGGAAATATTTTTTGCTTATGGACTTCCGTAAGAGACTCTCCCGTTGGAAGAAAAATATTAAAAATGTTTTTATGAAAGCGTTTTTCCTTATCGTACTTGCTTATTTGTTCAAAATTAACACCGTGGTAATTGCCCTTTCTGTTTGCAAACTTTTCGTAAGTAAGGCAGTTGTTTTCAAGCACTACGTCAAAAGTAAAAATTCCGTCTTCCTTAAGAATTTTTTCAACTTCCTTAAAGAGCTGCAAAAGTTTTGCTTTGGATGTAAGATAATTCACGCTGTCAAAACTTGAAAGCACCAGGTCGAACTCGCGTTTAAAGGGCAATGCAGTCATATCGCAGCATACACGCGGAAATTTAATACCGCGCGAACTGTGAAGCATATTGTAGGAAAGATCGGACACTACTATGCTTTTAAAATGCTTTTTTATTCTTTTGGCAAACCGCAAATTACCGGCGGCAAGCTCCAATACTTTTGGCCGTTTGGGGATATAATCCTTGACCATTATATGTATGTATTCCGCCCAAAAATCGTAGCGGACATTTTTCATAAGATGGTCATAAATTACCGATAATGAATCGTATGGCTTAGATATAATTTTCTTTTCCATTTTTCAGGCGATTTTTTAATATTTTTTTTGCGTAATAAAATGCTTCAAGCAAACTTGACGGATCGGCCGCGTTTTTTCCCGCTATATCAAATGCCGTCCCATGATCGGGAGACGTGCGTATTATTGGTAACCCTGCGGTATAATTGACGCCCGAAGAAAAATTCATAAGCTTAAAAGGTATAAGAACCTGATCATGATAACAGCCTATAACTGCGTCATATTTTCCATACAGCTTATTCGCAAAAAAAGCGTCCGGAGAAAATGCTCCGTACAACTTTCCACTAAATTCTCTCATGTTTATAATAGGGTTAAAGAGCCTTTGCTCCTCCCAACCCATAATGCCAAGCTCTCCGGCATGGGGATTCAAACCAAGCAATGCAATACGGGGTTTTTCTATTCCCAAATCGCGTTCAAGAGTATTTACAACAGTATGTATTTTTGCAATAATCTCGTTTTTCTTAAGAGATTTTGATACATCCTTTATTGGAATGTGAATGGTAAGTAAGGCCGCAATCATTTTTTTTGAAAGAAACGTCATTACGTAATCTTTACGTTTGCACCACCCGGCTACCATTTCGGTATGCCCCGGATAATTTATTCCCGCAAGGAACAACGCGGTTTTGGATATAGGAGCCGTTATCAGTGCGGACTCCCTGTTTTCGGCAACAAGCTCAAATGATTTTTGAATTGAGAGGAAAGATATCCTACCCGATTCCTTTGTAGCTTTGCCTGTATTCTGTCTTCCCTTTCCAATATCGTAAATAACAACATTCCTTTTGCACCCCGCAATATCGGCCTGCTTTTTTACAACATCGTAATTAAAAGATGCGAGAGAATCGGACGCGGTTTTTTCGAACACATTCATGGGAACCGCAAAGATAAAACTATCGGTTTCCGCATGACTTATTTTATTCAACGCCTTAATAACCAGTTCAGGGCCAATACCATTAATATCCCCGCAAGTAAAAACAAATCTTTTCATATCTATTTCATAAGAGTAAAATCGCCGTTGCCTGTTTTGTCAACAAACGAAAATTTAAGTCCGTTAGATTTATAGAGCCAAATTTCTATTATTTTCCCTTTTTCAGAAGAAGTTCTCTCCGTTTTTGAGGGAGCGCCGTACTTAATATAAATTTTACCACGGTCGGTTTCAATACCGTTTTTATTTCCTATGGTTCTAAAATTCATCGCGGAGTAATCGACCCTCTGGTAATACTCCGTCATTAATTTATTAAATTTTGTTTTGCCCGGCTTTTCATATTTTTTCCAGTAATCAAATAATACCCGTTGATACTTTTCGGAAGCATACGAAAGCAATGAATCAATTACGTTATCGCTTTCAATAAACTTTAGCGCTTTAATTGCATATTCGTAGTTCATAAGCGCAAATGGCTTGTTGTTCCAAACCGAGTTCAGACGGAACGAAGAAATAATTCTCTTCGCCGTATCAAGTATACATATAGTAACCGGGCCTTCGTGAATACTGGCTGTTACATTTTTAAGAACAAAATTTCTTGTTTCGTTTTTTTTATCAAAATCAATAATAACCTTTTTATCGCACTCTGTCAATTGTATACCGGCTAAAAAACTTTCAGAAAGGCGCCCGGTAAATACGGTATCGCCGTTGTTCTCAACCATAACATCCAGAAATTTTATTGAAGTATCTTTCACCGGCAGAATCAGATTAAAAGATTTTTCCTCAAATGGAATATCGCCGTTATAATTAGCCAATAAAATTTTAGAAGCCTGCTCGCATACAGTCGGCGCCTCTTCTATTACTATTGGAGAACAATAGGGAGGGCTTTTATATACTACTTTCTGAGGACGAACTTTAAAATCCTGAAAAGAACTTTTATCCGTAAAATAAGGAGATATGGTGTAGGTCTCTTTGGAATTTAAAACTATTTGAACAACTCCCTGTACATAGTCTTTAACTGAATTTGTTTTTGCAAACTCTTCAAGAACAATATCCTTATCATCACCAGCTCTTTTAATATTCTTTGCCAGACTGTCAGAAGCTTCAACATTAAGAGTAAAACCCGCCTTATAAGCGCCGTTATCAGTTTTTTCAAAAACCAGAAAATTATAAGGAATCCTGTACGAAAAATAGACTATTGTGCCATTATCATACGGGAGAGAATGAATTTCCGAAAAAACTCCGGATGCTCCTGAAGGAATAGATTGCGGCAAAACCCTATTTGCACACAAAACAACCAATAAAAGAAATAATAATTTTTTCACGGCAATTTTTAATTAGCAAATTAAGATTTAGAAGAAAGGTATGCAACAGAATTATTAAGTTAATATAAATAGCCGGAGCTTTTATAAAGCTCCGGCAGCTTACTAACTATTCATGTTTGTAAGAAACTCTTTATTATTCTTTGTTCCGCGGATTTTATCAAGCAAAAATTCCATAGCTTCAATAGGGTTAAAATCGCTAAGTATTTTTCTTAATATCCAAATCTTGCCAAGGTCGTCTTCCTTCATCAGCAAGTCTTCTCTTCTTGTGCCGGAACGGTTAACATCAATTGCAGGGAATATTCTTCTATCACTTAATTCCCTGTTCAGTACCAATTCCATGTTGCCCGTGCCTTTGAATTCCTCAAAGATAACGTCATCCATTCTGCTGCCGGTATCAATAAGAGCAGTGGCAATAATTGTAAGGCTTCCGCCGTCTTCGGTGTTTCTTGCAGCGCCGAAAAATCTTTTCGGTTTGTGCAGCGCGTTTGAGTCAACACCACCGGAAAGTATTCTGCCGCTATGAGGAACAACAATATTGTGGGCTCTTGCAAGACGTGTAATACTATCAAGCAAAATAACAACGTCTTCTTTGGCTTCAACAAGTCTTTTGGCTTTTTCAATAACCATATCGGCAACCTGTACGTGTCTTTCAGGCGGCTCATCGAATGTTGAGCTTATTACTTCGCCTTTAACAGAACGTTCCATATCGGTTACTTCTTCGGGGCGTTCGTCAATAAGGAGAATGATTAATTTAATTTCGGGATGATTTCTTGAGATAGAATTAGCAATTTTCTGAAGCAAAATAGTTTTACCGCTTTTAGGAGGAGAAACTATAAGACCTCTTTGACCTTTACCAATAGGAGAGAGTAAATCCATTATTCTAACAGAATACTCGCCCGGCGCGGATTCCAGCATTATCTTTTTAGTCGGGTAAACGGGAACAAGGTTATCAAATAAAGTTCTTTCTCTGATAGACTCAGGATCGCCTCCGTTAACAGCCTCAACTCTTAATAAAGCAAAGAACCTTTCTCCTTCTTTTGGCGGCCTTACCTGCCCGCTGACAAAGTCTCCGGTACGTAAACTGAATTTTTTAATCTGTGAAGGTGAGACATAAATATCATCCGGCGAAGGCAGATAGTTATAATCTGACGAGCGAAGGAATCCGTATCCGTCAGGTAAAACTTCCAGCACGCCCTTCGAAAAAGTAAAACCATCTTTTGATGTTTGGGCTTCAAGTATTTTGAAGATAAGTTCTTGTTTCCTCAAATCGCTGTAACCGCTTATGCTTAAACTCTTTGCAATAGCGTTCAACTCTACAATCTTTTTCGATTTGAGTTCAGAAATATCCATTGGCATAGTTCTATCCTAATTAATAATTAATAAATAAGTTCAAAAGTTTTAATGAAATTTTTCAATGATTTAATTCCGAAGTTACTTCGAGGATTAAAAGCTTCCTGATTTCTTGATACTTGTTGAATGGAACAAGAGGTTCTAATGAAACATAAGACATATTAAAAAAAATGTCAAGGCTTTTATTTACTAAACCTTGTTTTTATTTCTCCCAATACATACATGCTTCCCAAAACAACAAGACACTCTTCGGAATCTGCATTTTTAATAAATTCTTTTATAAATAAATCCGGTTCTGATGCTTCTGCAGCCTTTATTTCAACCTTTTGAGCCATGCTCTGCAGCTCTTCAATTGTAGCGCATCTATCGTACTGAATACTTGTAAATACAATTTGGTCAAAACAGGGAGCAAGCATTTTTAACATTTCCTCAACCGATTTATCTCTCATAACCCCAAATAACAAAGTCCTTTTTTTATATAAAGAACTATCTTTTATAAATTCTTTTATGAATACCGTTATTCCTTCAGGGTTATGGGCGGATTCAAATATAACCCTTGGTTTATCGGAATAGTTCTCAAAACGGCATTCCAGCCCTGTGTTTATTGAAACATTTTCGAGGCCTTTTTTTATAACGGCTGCCTCATTAATTTCAAGAGTTTCCGTAACTGCAAGAACTGCAAGCGCCGCATTATAGCGCTGGTACTCGCCTCTTAACGGAGAAACGAGACTATCGACTATTACTTTATTGTTTTTAAACGATAATTTATCATCGATACCATTCACATAATTTTTAATTTCATACAAGTTCGCGTTCTGCAAAGCGCACTTTTGTTTTATTGTTTCACGCGCTTCATCATTAAGTCTGCCAATGAAAACATTCTTGCCGGGTTTTATAATGCCGGCTTTTTCAGCAGCAATTTCGGCATAAGTATTGCCAAGAATACTCGTATGCTCCAGACTTATGGAAGTAATAACCGAAGCCATTGGTTTTAAAACATTTGTCGCGTCAAGTCTGCCTCCCAGACCCGTTTCAATAACCGCATAGTCAACATTGTTTATTTTAAAGTACTGAAACGCTATTGCCGTAGTCACTTCAAAAAAAGTCAAACCGTTTGCCATTATGTAATCATAATGCTCGGTAAAAAAGTCCGTTATAAACTCATCGTCAATCTGCTTGTTTGCAATTTTAACCCGCTCGTTGAATTTTACAAAGTGAGGAGAAGTATATAAACCAGTCTTATAACCGGCTTCGGTTAAAATACTTGCAATAAATGAAGATGTGCTTCCTTTTCCGTTAGTTCCGGCAATGTGAAAAGTTTTTAGACTATCCTGAGGATTGCCGAGTACAGCTAAAAAGTTTTCTATGTTTTCCAGGCCAAGTTTTACCCCAAATTTATGTAACGAAAAAAGCTTGTCCAATGCCTCTTTTATCTGCATAATCTAAATCTGATATGAACCTATAATATCTCTTAAATTTTTAACGCCTGCCTTAAGGCAATAGCTTTCCAATCCATCAATAGCATCAATAGCGGCGTGTGGGTTTACAAAATTTACAGTGCCAAGTTCAACCGAACTTGCGCCACATATCATAAACTCAACAACATCCTGCCAACAGGTAATGCCGCCAATCCCAATAATGGGAATATCTACACTTCTCTTTATTTCCAGAACCTTTGCAAGAGCGACTGGTTTTATTGCCGGGCCAGAAAGGCCGCCGGTAACATTAAACAGCTTGGGCTTTCTCGTCCAAATATTAAAAGCCGTACCAACAAGCGTATTAATTGCCGAGACAGCATCGCCGCCTTCTTTTTTTACCGCTTCAGCAAAGTCAGATATTTTGGCTACGTTTGGGGTAAGCTTAATTATAACCGGTTTATTGGTCACCGCTTTAACGCGGGCCGTAATATTTCCAACAGCCGACACACTCTTACCAAATTCCAAACCGCCATCTTTTACATTTGGGCACGAGACGTTTATTTCAAAGGCTTTTATCCAGTCTTCGCTTGTCAGTATTCTTGTACATTCAACATATTCATCAACAGTAGAAGCGGCAATATTGCAAATAAGCGGGGCATTGATTTTTTTGAGGAAAGGAATTTTTTCTTTCAGAAAAACTTCAACCCCAACATTTGCAAGACCAATTGCGTTAAGCATTCCCGAAGCCGTTTCCACAATACGTTGCGGGGGATTGCCTTTGCGCGGTTTAAGGCTTAACGATTTTGTTACTATTCCGCCAATTTTTTCAATATCTATCAATTCGGAAATTTCACTGCCGTAACCTACTGTACCGGAAGCAAGCATAATTGGGTTCTTAAGTTTTAACGCGCCAATGTTTACGCTTAAATCTATTTCACTCATAACACAATATCCAATACATTAAATACGGGGCCGTCTTTGCATACAAGCAAGTACTTTTCGTTTTGGTGAGCGGACTCAACCGGGCAGCCCTGGCAAATGCCAAACCCGCAAGCCATCTGGCTTTCGGTGGAGATTTCGCATTCAAACCGGTTCTCCCTTGCAAAAGCGCTCAATGCTTTAAGCATAGGCGTTGGGCCGCATCCGAAAATTTTAAACTTCCTTTGTTTTAATAATTCAATTTCACTTTGTAAAAGCTGAACAACATTCCCCTTGAAACCGGCAGAACCATCATCGGTGGCAACAAACGAAGATTTGAAACCATAATTGACAACATCTTCCAAAGTTCTGCCTCCGTTAAAGACAAATACTTCTTTCGTTTCTTTAATCATTTTGTAAAGATAAGGAAACGGAGCCGCTCCAATTCCACCCATTACAAATATAGCTGTTTCGTAATTTCCTTCCAAGTCAAATCCGTTGCCCAACGGGCCTAATATATTTAACTCTTCTCCCTTAGTTTTTTTCGCTAAAAGCTCCGTACCCTGGCCTACTATATTAAACATAATATAAAAGCACTCGCCTTCAACATCACAAACGCTAAAAGGCCTGCGGAGCAGGGGCATTACGGAATCGGAAATCTTTACATTAACAAACTGTCCCGGTTTTATGCTGCCTGCTATTTGCGGCGCATGTATTTTCATCAGCCGGATATTTTTATTCAGCGTTATTATTCCATCAATAACAGAATTTTCATTTAACATTATAATGAAGTGTTTAATTAGTAGAAAAAACAAAATGTTTTAAATCTTTGCTGCCATTTGGGTATTATAGGCAAGATTTTATAACTGAAAAATAACACCTAATTATGTTTCATACAATACAAAAAAACGAGAATCGTTTATATGCAAAAATTAAAAACTTACGTTAATATCTTCAAAATGATTCCAGTTACCAGTGTATCCGTCTATAAAAGCGGGAACCACTCCAAGCAGGAAATCCACAGTTAACCACACTCCTCCCAAACGGGGATACAGCTCTACTTTTTTCTCCTTACCTGGGTATTTCAGTGTGAGAGTATGCTCTTTATTTGATCTTAAATAAATTACTTTGTAAAGAGAATCAACATACGCTTTTTGCGGATATGAGTAATGTCTTTTGTTTTCGTACCTGATCGGAATTTCCAGACCATCTTTTGTAAAAACCTTAATGCTATCGGGAGCGCCATTTAGCTTTATTTTATCTTCGTACCCTTTGAATACTGTTGCGCATCCCGAACAAATATACATAATCAGTATTACCCAAAACGCAGGTAAAACACATTTTTTCAGCATAAAAAATTTCTCCGCATTTTCGGCATTCTCCTTTTGCCGAGATAAGAAAAGCCCTTATCAATATTGCTTTATCAAAATATAAAGCATTCAAATTGTTTTATAATTTATTTATTATAAGGTTTAAAAGCAATATGGCTTATTTACATAACTGGGTTTATAATTAAATAAAAAACTAATATTGGTTAAAAAAAATGATAATAATTGGTTTTGTTAAACTTTATTTACTTAAATTAACAATTAGATAATACTAAATTATTGCAACCGAAATTATAGAAAAGTGAAACCATATAGTGCCTATTAAAATAAAAGAAGCCGCTACTTCAAAAGAAATAAACGCGTTCATAAAATTTCCATTTTCATTATACAAAGATAATCCTTACTGGGTTCCGCCGATGATATCAGATGACAAAAAGGTATTAAGCCCTGAAAAGAACCCGGCATTTGAGTTTTGTGACGTTAAAATCTGGCTGGCCTACAAAGATGGACAAATTGTCGGCAGAATAGCGGCTATTATAAACCACCGTTTTATTGAAGCCTGGAAAAACAAATATGCAAGATTTTGCTTTTTCGATTTTGTTGATGATGAGGCGGTTTCTAAAGCTCTGCTTGAAACGGCAGAGAAATGGGCCAAAGAAAAAGGCATGGAAAAAATTCACGGCCCGCTGGGCTTTACCGATTTTGACCCGGAAGGAATGCTGGTAGAGGGATTTGAAGAGCTTAGCACATTTGGCGCAATTTATAATCATCCATATTACCAGACTCATATTGAGAAATTAGGTTATAAAAAAGATGCTGACTGGATTGAATTTCAGGTTAAAACTCCAAAAGAACCCATTGAAAAAATCAGCAGAATTGCAAACCTTGTAAGTAAAAAATACGGACTGCGGGTTTTAGAAGTTAACAAATCCAAAGATCTTTTACCCTACGGTAAAGAGATTTTTCGCCTGATTAACAGAGCCTACAAAGACCTGTATGGCTTTGTTCAATTAACAGATAAACAGATTGACGCATATATAAAAGAGTATTTCAGTTTTATTAAACCGGGTTTTGTTCCCGTTATTCTTGATAAAGACAATAAAGTCAGGGCTTTTGGCATTACAATGCCTTCCATTTCAAAAGCTTTTCAAAAAAATAAAGGACGTCTTTTTCCTTTTGGATTCATACATATTTTGCGAGCCATGAAAAAGAACAATATGGCTGATCTTTATTTGGTAAGCGTTGACCCCGATATGCAGGATAAAGGCATCAACGCAATGCTCATAAACGAAATAATAAAAATTTATATTAAAAATAAAATTGAGTTTGTTGAAACAAACCGCGAACTTGAGACCAACTATAAAGTTCAGGGGCAATGGAAAGATATGGAAACACGTCAACATAAAAGAAGAAGGTGTTACATAAAAACCCTTTAACCAAAGTATTTTGAACAAATTGCCTGTAATGTCTACAGGCAATTTATCACCTCTGTTTCCGGTTTTTCCTTATTCCCTTTTTTCTCAATCATTTTCAGCATAAACGCGCGTCCTTTTTCCAAATCGCCCAAAAGTTTTATGGATTTTGTCTTACAACCCGAAACACAGTTCAGGCAATGAATACAAGGCGATTCAGCTTTTTCAATAATCCCCGTTTCTGTTTTTTTCAGATGCAAGACCGGACAATTATTCACACATGTTCCACAGTTGTTGCATGTTTGAGTATTTATGAATATTCTGGGGTATCTTTCAGCGTGCCATTTTTTTTCGTTAAAAATCAATTGGGCTTTTATATATGTTGCGAACCCATTATAACTCAGAGTTTTAAGATTATTACTGTTACAATGACCCTCCTTTTCAAGAAGCATAATAACTTCCACAAGTTCCAATACGCTTTTTCCAATTAGCCGCGTATCCGTATTTTTATTAAACTCCTCATCAAGAAAGGCGCGAGTCATCCTGTGCGAAAGCGATACCTTTAACGCGGCTGGAATAATTCTGCCCCTTTCCGCAAGCAACTCTCCCGCTTCTTTAAGAGCTATCCCCGAAGAAATACCTCCGTAGGTCACATAAGGAATTGCGTATTTCCCCCATATCGCATCAGGCTTTGGCAGGCATTTTAACATGTCCGCCATGTGGTATTGCAGATGATGCGCATACACCGGCGAACCAACCAGCAATACATCGTGCGGCTGAATATTGTTTTTAAGAAAACCGGGAATATTATTTTCTTCGAATACTTCCTTATCCCCTGTTATATCAATTAGTTGAACGGACCGCCCCCTTTTTTCAAGTTCGTTTTTAATTTGAACGGACACGCTTTTTGTGTTACCTGACGGACTAAATTGAATTATGCATATTTTCATTTTTCATTCCTTTCTTATTAGAGAACAACTGTTCTCTTTTAATGTAAAAAAAAGTTATTTATATATTTTTGACATGCCGGCCATGTGATACGCAACTATCTGTTTAATAGAGTCCAGCATTTTTGTGTCTGATTGGCGACTCTTCGCTATTTCCACAATACCTCTAAAAAAATTTTCGGTAATTATTTTAAGAGCCTTATCATCAACGGCTTTTGGAACTCCACCCATTATATGATATAACATCTCAGCCGCTATTTTATGTCTGAAGTTTTCATACTTTGTTCCGTTGCTTTTATCCATCAGTATTACAAACTTAATTGTATTGCCCCGGATACTGTCAAACAAAGCTCCCGCGACATTATCCGTTTGCGCATCGTCAAACGAATCCGGTTCGCCGTGAGCAAGAAAACTCCGCATTTTGATAAGGTAATTTTTGTAAAACTCCCTCACAACCCCATCAAATATCATTTCCTTATTCCTGAAGTATTTATACAAATTGCTCACACTCATTCCACACGCCTCCGCAATATCTCTTGTGGAAGCCTGCTCATAACTTTGGGCGTAGAAAAGCGTTTCTGCGTTTTTCAGTATGTTATCTCTTATTTCCGGTTTAAGTTTTTGCATTTTTATTAGAGAACATGTGTTCTTTTATATTCCAAATATAACGGCAAATTAGAATAAAAGCAATTAATTTATTTAACAAATCGTTTTTTTTGATTTTGTGTAGGCGGTATTGTTTAAAATAAAAAAGGGAGGATTTTGCAATCCTCCCTAAACATATGGCTTATGTTTTTAGGTTTTTATACATCATAATAAAGAGAAAACTCATACGGATGAGGCTGTAATGCCATCGGTTTGATTTCCTTTTCAATTTTGTAGTTAATCCATGTCTGGATCATATCTTCCGTAAATACATCGCCTTTCAATAAGTATTCATGATCTGCTTCAAGTCTCTTAAGAGCTTCGCCTAAGCTGCCCGGAGTTGAAGGAACATTCTTCAATTCTTCAGGAGACATATCATAAATATCCTTATCGAGCGGTTCACCCGGATCAATTCTGTTCTGTATACCATCGATACCAGCCATCAGGATAGCTGAGAAAGCGAGGTAAGGGTTACATGAAGGATCAGGGCATCTGAATTCAACTCTTTTAGCTTTTGGGCTATTGGAATACATTGGAATTCTTATTGAAGCGCTTCTGTTACGTTGTGAATAAGCAAGGTTAACCGGAGCTTCAAATCCTGGAACAAGTCTCTTATAAGAGTTTGTTGTAGGGTTTGTAAGAGCAAGTAAAGAACCTGCATGTTTCAGCAATCCGCCAATAAAATAGAGAGCCATTTCGCTCAAGTTAGCATAGCCGTCTCCGTAGAATAACGGTTTGCCTTTTTTCCAGAGGCTTGCGTGAACGTGCATTCCGCTGCCGTTATCGCCAAAAATTGGTTTAGGCATATAAGTTACGGTACGGTTGTTCTTTTTAGCTGTATTTTTAACAATATATTTGAACATTAAAAGCTGATCGGCAGCTTTCAATAATGGTTCGAATTTAATATCAATTTCGCACTGGCCGCCGGAAGCAACTTCGTGATGCTGAGCTTCAATTTGAAGACCGGCGTCAATAAGGTTGGTAACCATTTCATTTCTAAGGTCTACCAAAGAATCGGTTGGAGGAACCGGGAAATAACCTTCTTTATATCTTGGTTTGTAACCAAGGTTCGGACCTTCGTCTCTGCCGCTGTTCCATTTACCTTCTATGGAGTCTACAAAAAAGAAGCTGCTGTTAGCCTGACTGTCAAATCTTACGTCATCAAAAACAAAAAATTCAGCTTCAGGGCCAAAGAAAGCTGTATCAGCAATTCCTGTTGAAACCAAATATGCTTCGGCTTTCTGGGCTATGCTTCTTGGGCAGCGTGTATATTTTTCTTTTGTAGCCGGTTCGTAAACATCGCAGGTCAAGCTGATTGTTGGCGATTCGATAAAAGGATCGAGCCATAAAGTAGCCGGATCGGGAATAATTAACATATCGCTTTCGTTAATTGCTTTCCATCCGCGGATAGAAGAGCCGTCAAAACCGAAACCGTTAACAAATGAACCCGCGTCTAATTGTGTAGAAGGAACAGTAAAATGCTGCCACTGTCCTGGCATATCCATAAATTTTAAATCAACAAATTTAATTTTATTCTGCTGAACATATTTTAATACCTGTTCAACAGGCGAAACTGCTTTTGCCATTGTGAACTCCTTTTTTGGTTGAAAATTACTCTATTTCTAATTTCGTAGTCTCTTTTACGGTAGAAAGGACAAAACTTGTTTTTGTACCGCTTACACCCGGCCATGATTGTATCTCGCTTAATAACTTTTCCAATGCTTCCGTATTTCTAACTACGGCTTTCATTATATGCGAGCCTTCCCCCAATATTGCATGACACTCCAGTATTTGTGGAGTCTTTTCTACTTTGGCTTTAAACACCTTGTAGTGTTTTGAGGACTCCATTATGACAAAAATGAATGCCATTATATCCAGAGCAAAAGCTTGTCGGTTAACTTTTGCGTAGTACCCTTGTATTACCCCTTTTTCTTCCAGCTTGTGAAGACGTTCGCTAACAGATGGTATTGACATATCTACTGCTTCTGCCAATTCACTGCGTTTGGTGCGTCCTCTTTCCTGAATTATATTCAAAATTTTAATATCTAAGACATCTAACATTACGAGCCTTATTATTTTAGGAATTAATATTCTATTAACTTCAAATATAAAGCTATATTATGAGATAAGCAATATAATTTAGACCAACCTGGAAAAAAATTCTATTTTCCGAGTTGTTTTATGCCGAACGGCGTAAATGGCAGGCTTATTTTTTTAACCTCTTCAAATAAATCGAGGTTTTGTTGTGGTCTATCCTGTAATTTATGGTGCAAATGATATTGTATGGCCATGTATTTTAACGACTTAACCTGTATGCCTAATAAATTAAGGCGAAATTCCATATCGGTATCTTCCCCAACCGAAGCGGCTTCATATCTTTCATCAAAACCGTTTATTTTCAATATATCGTCTTTATAAGCCGAAAAATTGCAGCCAACAATTCCCCTTTTTTTCCTATTTAAGTATTCCCTTAATATTTTATTTTTTATATAAAATATTTTCTCAACGTCAAAAGATTTTCCAAAAACTCCATCGGATAAAAACAGTAGCTTTGGCTTTTCCAAAAATCCCTGTTCAACTTTTTCTTCCGTAAGCATACTGGTGATTTTCTCCGAAAAATTCACGCGCCTGCCCGTAAGGCAAAGATTATTCCGGGAGTTTTTATAGTGTTCCTCAACAAAAGCTCTGTGCGGAACGCAGTCTCCGTCAACAAAAATCAGATAGTCGCCTTCCGAAGCCATTATGGCCCGGTTTAGTATTTTATTCTTTCTGAATTTTTTATCCTGCTGCCATACGTGTTTTATAAGAAAAGGATACAGATGCGCGGTATTTTCAAGCTCTTTGGTAAAAGCTTCGTCTGAGCCGTCATCGGCAATAACCACCTCAAAGTTATTCAACGTCTGCCGTTTAAAACCGGCCAGTACAAGTTTCAGGTAGTCCATTTTATTATAGACGGATATTATTACGGATACTTGAGGCATTGAGATTTTTTTGTTAAAACAGCAATGCGGCGCCAAAGGCTATGCTGAAGGTTTCGTATTTGGAATCGTAACTGAACATTGTTCCGTTAACAGGGCCCGCAATAAGCGAGCGGTTTTGGAATTTGTAATTAAATTCACCGCGTAAAGCTATGTTATTATCAACAAGGTATTTAATACCCATACCCAGACTTATTATTCGCGTATCAAAATTATCGGGGTTTTGAATTGTGCTTTTTTCGTTATTATATGTTAGAATAAGAGAATTTGAAACGCCAAAACCTATTTTACCAAAAAAAGCGAATGGAGAATCTTTGCGCATTTTTGTATAACTTATATTTGCAATTGCATATTGAGCCGGAGTATTATTTTCAACGGCAAAAATTCCAAATTCCGGTTCAATCGACCAGCCATCGAACAGGTAATAGCCTACAAAAGCTGAAAGAAATGTAAAATTATAAGTAGAATAATCCTGAGCATATATATTTACATTGGTAGCGTTAAGCCCTCCGAAACTGCCCGAAAGACCAACTTCAAAATTATCTTTTCTGAATTGAGCATTAGTAACGCAAATAGTCAATAGAGAGAAAAGGATTACAAACAACCTTTTCATTTTCACCTCAGTTATAAATTATGTGTATAAACGGCTTCTTCCGTTTTAATGTAATTAATAATATTATTAATTACATATTCCTTACAATTTTGTTGTATTAAATTTTATTTTTTTTCGTATTTATCTTCAAGTTTTTTCAGCTTTTCAATTTTTTCGTCTAACACGGCTGTTCTTTCTTTCAATTCCTTAATCTTGGAATCAAGCTCCGTTTCGTATTCTTCCTTGCTCCAGTATCCACGCTGCTCAAAATAATTTTTAAACAGCCAGTTATGTTTTAAGGCTTCCATGTTTTCCGCAAAACGGGCGGCTCCTAATTTTGTTTCTTCGGAAATTTTTATAAAATTATTAAGCATTGCAACAACAGATGTATCGTACGAACTCTTTTCGCTCATCAGTTTGCCAAGAACGCCTTTACCACTGTGTATATCTTTTATTACGCCGTCTATATTAGCAACGGTTTTATCAAGGTTGCCAATAACCGATTGAACGCCGGTTCCCAAAGAATTAATCATGTTTGTAAGCTCATCCATTTTTGTGGTAATTGAGCCAAGACTTTTATCGGCCGAGTTTACAAGCCTGTTTGTATTGTCATACAAATCGTTATTGTTAATAAGCTTTCCTACCGAACCCTCGCCCATGTTCACTTTGTTAATAATTTCCGAAAGATCCTTCGTCATAGCTTTGGTATATTGCAAGGTTCCCTGTGTTTCCTCAATAATAGCAGCAAAACCTACAGATTCTTTGGCTTTTATCACTCCCCCTTCCTGCACCTGGGGAGCATCCGAACTGCCAATGTGCAATATACAAATCTTATTACCTACCAGTCCTTCGGTTTCTATGGAGACCCATGTATCATTTCTAACAAACTGATGTATTTCTTTAATAAGGTTCAAAACCACTTCCACTTTTCCGGACCCATCCCCATATATCTGAATATCCTTAACACTTCCCACGTCAATACCGCTAAGCCTCACCGGAGCGCCCGGTCTTAAACCTTCAACATCCTTAAAATATGTTTTAACAATAAATGTGGATTTAAACATGGACTCTTTATTACCCAACATAAAGATGCCTATTACAAGAATCAGTGTTCCTATAAAAATAAAGACGCCTAACCTTACCGCGCTCATTTTATTATTCATTTATAAACTCCAAATATATACGAATATGCGTATTATCTCTCTAATTAAAAAAGTTATGTAAAAACGGATCATCTGACGAAGTCATATCTTCAAGTTCGCCTTCAAATATAATTTTGCCGTCTTTAAGCATTACGGCTCTATCGGCAATAATTTTTGCACATAGTAAATCGTGTGTAACAACAATGGATGTCATTTTCAAATCAGTCTGCAGTTCAAGAATTAACTTGCTGATTTCCTTGGATGTAATAGGATCAAGACCTGTGGTAGGCTCATCGTAAAGCATAAGACTTGGTTCCGTAATAATAGAACGGGCAAGACCTATCCTTTTTCTCATACCGCCCGATAGTTCGGAAGGCATCTTATCAATTGCTTCTACAAGAGACACTCTTTCAAGAGCAATTTGAACCTTATCATCCATTTCTTTTTGAGAAAATTTAAAATTTCTGATTAACGGAAACATAAGGTTTTCACGCACAGTCATGGAATCGTACAAGGCGGCTCCCTGAAACAGAAAGCCGAGTTCTTTTCTCAAATCGTTCAGTTCTTTAGGTTTCAGATTAAGAACGTTTGTATCGCCGACAAATATTTCGCCTTTATCCGCCTCAAGCAATCTTACCAGGCATTTAAGCAGGACGCTTTTACCCGTTCCGCTTTTACCAAATATCACAAGATTTTCGCCGCTTTTTACATCAAGCGAAACATCATTAAGAACTGTAAAATCTCCGAAAGATTTAACAAGATTTTTTATTTCAACTGTTAAGCCGGCCATAACCACACCGTAACCTTTACAAGAACCATATCAAAAAGTAAAATTAGTAAAGATGAAACAACAACCGAAGTGGTTGAAGCTTTCCCTACACCTTCCGTACCTTTATCGGCCATATAACCTTTATAACAGCCCACAAGCCCCACTATATATCCAAATACAAATGTTTTTGCAAGTCCCGGAACCACATCAACAAAAGTAAGAGAACGAAAAACCGCGTCTATATAATACACAAATGTTAGGTTTTCGCTTAAAGACAAAGCCACAAAAGCGCCTATAATTGCGAGAAAGACCACATAGACTGTTAGTATGGGCAATATAAGCGTACAGGCCGTAATTCTTGTAACGGCAAGGTATTTAAATGGATTAATTGCCGATACTTCCATGGCGTCTATCTGTTCTGTTACGCGCATGGAGCCAAGCTCAGCGCCAATACCCGAACTTACCCGTCCCGCGAAAATTAAGGCGGTAATAACGGGGCCAAGCTCCCTTGAAACAGAAATGGCTACAGTAGCTGGCAAAAAAGCCTCAGCGCCAAATCTTATCATGATAGGAAGACTTTGAAGCGCAAGTACAAAGCCAATTATTATTCCCGTAACGCTTACTATTGGTAATGTTTTAACACCAAGCTCATCCATGTGTTTTTTAATTTCCTTGAAATCGAAAGGGGGCAGCAGGAAATTTTTAAAATACATGAAAGAGAAATTGGTTAACCCCCCGATATTTGTAAAAAACTCATCCAGTTTTTTATTTGAAATAGTATGTTTATTATGACTCAAATTTCTATCCGCAAAGTTCTGTTAAAATGCGTTAATCAAATGGTTAATTATGCGTTTGCCGTTTTCATCATCCAGAATTGTAACAACGTCAAAACGGCAGTCAATCTCGGTAATATTCATATTGTAAAGATACAAATTTGCAATCTTTTTTATCTGATCAATTTTGTTTTGTGTAACCGCGTACTCCGGTTCTCCAAAGTTCAGATTTCTTCTGCTTTTTACCTCAACAAATATTATAGCGCCTTTTTCTTTTGCAATAATATCAATTTCACCCAGTCTGCCGGCCCTGTAATTACGTTCAACAATTTCAAAACCTTTTTTCTTCAGGAAATCGGCAGCGGCCTTTTCGCCTTCGGCTCCATATATTTTTGTTGCAAAACTCATAGGGCTTATTCAAAGAATTTTTTTCAAAAAAGTTTTACGATGGTACGGGCACGGACCATGTTTTTTTACCATTGCTATGTGGTCTTTGGTCGGGTAGCCCTTGTTTTTTTCCCAGCCGTAAACAGGAAACTCCATAGCCAGTTTTTTCATAATTTCATCTCTTACAACCTTTGCAATTATTGAAGCGGCGGCAATAGCAAACGATTTAGAATCTCCTTTTACAATGGGTAAGACTTTCGCATCATATTCAAATGACTTATTCCCGTCAACAAGAATAATATCCGGCTTAACCGAAAGCTTCTGAACCGAATTCTTCATGGCTTTTAGCGATGCCTGCAAAATATTTATTTCGTCAATTTCCCTATTGTCAATAACATGGTAACCAAACGAAACCGCATAGTTCTTTATTTGAGGAAACAGTTCAACTCTTTTTTTCTCGCTGAGTTTTTTCGAATCATTAACGCCGACAATTTCCACATCCGGATTGAAAATAACAGCGGCCGCAACAACAGGCCCCGCCAAAGGCCCGCGGCCAGCTTCATCTGTTCCCGCAATTACCGTTATATCATCCGTCAGGAACGAATTATCGAAAATCTTCATACTCCCGCAACTATCGCGCAAAGTCCCAATACCATATTAAGTTTTAACAACAGGCTGATTTTATTTAAATTTCTATTTAAATTATTAATAAACAAATATCTTAGAATAAACACAAATACAGGATCCACTAATAACAAGGTGATAAGAGAAAAAGGCATTTTGTACAATTTTAACTGCCAGACAAACAATGTAAAAGCGATAATAATAAATATATTAAACATTACTATAATTTTCACATTATTTATTCCGTAACGAACGGGCATTGTATTAAAGCCGCTCTTTTTATCCCCTTCCACATCCTGCATATCTTTTACCAACTCGCGCACTAAATTTATTAAAAAGGCAAATACAGCGGGCACAAATGTACCTTGTATATTACCGACCGCTATTCCTCCCATTATAAACGCCAAAGCCGTAAGCAATGCCACCAAAACATTGCCCCAAAATAGTTTTTTCTTTAAATACCATGAATATAAGAACAAGGCCAGAGTTGCAAATACAACAAGCGTAAGAGCGTAAACATTAACCGTGGCAGATATTATAAAGGCGCATACCGAAACAATAACATAAATTCCGTACGCTTCTGCAACGCTAAGGCTCTTTTTTTGAAGAACCCTGTTCTTCTTGTTGTTAAGTTCGTCCGTTTTAATATCAAAAATATCGTTAATGATATTACCGGCATAATTCACAAGCGCTGTAGCAGCGGCTGCGCTCCATATAACACCGGGAATATGCAATGAATTGCCGCAAATATAGCCCGCAATAATAACCGCGGCAAAGGTAATGCAGATATTAACAGGCCGCGCAATTTGCACGCAGGCTATTATTTTTGAAACGACTCTCATTTAATTTTTTCTTTACCGATGGTTATTGCAAATGTAAAATAAGCTTAAAAAATTAAATATTAAACCATTTTTATTTTTTTCCATTTACCGCTTTTGTAGCGCAGAAACATGATATAACAAAATACGAGATATAATAAAATAAGCACTATCCATCCGTTCAGAGCTGAAACTCCCATAAAATTCAGAAGCACAAAAAGGACAGGCGCAAAGGTCCAATGTAATGCAACCGAAGCAATCATTGTAAAATGAGTATCTCCCGCTCCGCGCAAAGCGCCAATTAACGCCACCATTATGGCTTCCGCAAGAACGTAAAAAGAAGCAACGCGTATCATACTGTTTGCAATGGGTTTTGCCTGTTCAAAAATAGCGCTGTATGTATCCGGATGAAAAACGTTTACAAGATAATCGGAACAGAAAACAAATAACAGCAGTATTACAAACGAATACAGTATACCGGTCTTAACACCCGAAGACATAACCTTCGAAACCGTCTCAGGCTCTCCGGCGCCCATGTATCTGCCGGCAAGACTTGTAACGGCAATTTCCACTCCAAGCAATGGAATATACGAAACCATATCCCAATTAAACATAATTGTTGTAGCCGTGGCAATATGGCTGCCCTGTGAATGGAAGACAAAAATACAGAATGAAAAAGCAAAAAAGTTAAGGAACAGTTCCAATCCTGCAGGGTAACCGTAATACAAATAATTTTTCATTATCTTTTTATCGAATCGGAAAGATTTCATAACCGAAAAGGCAGTGCGGTTGGTCTTACCGAAATAACTTGCGAACAACATTGCCAACCCGCAAACCCCTCCCAATACAGTTGCAACGGCAGCGCCTTTTATTCCCATCTGCGGAAATCCGAATTTCCCAAAAATCAAGATATAATCCAAACCAACATTAACAACCATTGCGATAAGATTTGCAAACATGACTATCTTAGTCTTGCCAATTCCGGAAAAATAACTGCTTAAGCATGTTCTTAACAAACTTACCGGCACGCCATATAGCAAAACATTAAAGTATATTATCTGAAAGCCCATCTGCCCTTCCGGTATATGCATCAGTTTAGAGAAAAACACCGCTAACGGAGAACAGAGTAAAATAAAAGGAGACGCGCACAACACTACGATAATTGCCTGAAAAGAAGCAACTGAACTTAAATGCTTCTGCCCCGAGCCAAGGTACTGGGCAACAAGCGCGGTAGAATACCCCGTCAGGCCTACAAAAAAGAAAGTGAGCGCCTGAAGCATAACGCCCCCGCTCATTGCGGCATTCATTTCCTCCGAACTCAGACGGGCAAGAAACAGCCTGTCCGTAAATGTCATCACTCCATCACAGGCAGTGGATATAACCATTGGCAGCGCTATTGCAAGCATTTCCAATATACCTCCCCTTCCTGAGTTTTCCTTAAATAGTTTTTCTATTTTCATAAATGTTTATTTATTGACAAATACAGCCGGTAATTCCAAAGCGACACGTCCCCTGCCTTTTATAGCCATGTTAAAATAACAAACTATTAAAGGCTTATCTGCATTTAATTTGAATAATGGTAAACTTTTGTAGTAAAAATTCCGCTTCTTAACTTTTTTTATTTTGTAAATATAACTTTTTTAGGCAAGACTTTCAGGCCAATAATTAGGATACTTTTTATTCCGGTATTTTGTTTGGCATATAGAGGAATAATCAATTATTACGCCTTAAAAATTAAAGCGGGATATATTTTTAAAAATCGTTTACAAGCCCGAAATGTATTTTACCCTGACTGAAAGTATCGCCTTTAGCCAAAGCATAACTTACCGTCATTATTCCAAGACCGGTTTCAATATTCATCCCCACGCCGTAGCCGGTTTTATAACCGGAAGTCTCAAGAATGCTTTTATCGGGTTCGGCTTTTCTGAAATAATACCCGTTATCGCAAAACAAAAAAGCGAAAGAACGTTGTGTAAGAAGAAGCCGGTACTCAAAATTAGCCCATATAATTCTTGAACCCATAAACTGGTTTTCAACATAGCCGCGCAAGGAATTTGTTCCGCCAAGCAAATACAAGTCGCTTACTTCAAACGTTTTTCCCTGTAGTTCTCTGCCATGAAGCCCTAACGCAATTACCTGTTTTAAGACCGGGCTGTAATAAACTCCAAGGTCAACTTTAATTCTTTGCAAAATAATATTGCGTTCAACATCCGCGGTAAGAAATTGTTCCGGCCCGCTGATTTTTTTTCTGCTGTAGGTATATGTATTCAAAAAGTAAACGCCTTTTTGAGGCGCATAGGGATCATCGCGCGTATCGGCTTTAATACTTATACCCGTGGTGACAGAAGAAGAGTTATATACGGTAAATACGCTGCCGCCATTATCGGAAGGAACAACTGTTTCGAGCCCCACAACTGCCGAAGCCGAGAGCTCATCGGTAGTCATATATTCGAGCGAAAAATTAAACTGGGTTTTAATATAAGTTGAATCCTGTTTTTTTTGCAGATAACCAAGATTAAGGTTTGCGGGAATTCCTATCAGCCAGGGTTCAAGGTATTTTAATTCCAGTTCCTGCGAAAGCCTGTCAAGCTTCTGCCATCTTATTGAAGCGCCGCGGCCGGTTCCGAAAAGATTTGTAAAACCGACATTTACCAAACCCGTAACATAACCGCCTTTGTTATTGGAGCCCGGCATATAACCTATAATTCCATCAAAACTGTTAGTCTGTTTTTCCTTTACTTCAATTGAAAGAATGCCTTCTCGTTTTGAATTAAACATAAACGAAGGCTGTCTGACGGGCTCAAAAAACTTGAGCCGGTTTAATTTTTCAGGAATAAGCTCCACCTGTTTTTGAACATATTCGCTGCCTTTTGATATTCCTATGGCCCGTAAAATCACTTCATCTTTTGTATTTTTGTTCCCCTTTATTTCAATTTTATTTATGATACCCACAAGTTCTTTGTTTACCTTAAAAAACACATCGGCATAGTTTTTATTTTTTATTGTGTCTTTTTCAAACTGAATTGATATTATGGATATTCGCGTAAAAGGATAGCCATGGTTCTCGTAGTAAGACAGAATATTGCTGAACGGCGTTTCAAGTTCCGAAGCGATAAATATTTTTTCTTCTGAAAAACTGAAGAAAGGCACGCATTCTTTTTTTGTTATGGAATCGGTTTCAACAATTTCTGTCCTGCGTAAATAGGTGGGTTCATTCTCTTTTACGCTGATAATCAGTCGTACTCCCGATGTATCTCTTTTCTCATTTTCTACGGCAATTTGAGAATTGAAATAACCCCGCGCGCCAAGGTTAAACGAAAGATTTTTTTTTATTGTATCTTCAATACCGGGGATATATTTAGCCCCGGTATTAAAACCGCTCCATTGTAGATAATTATCTTTTGTAAAAATTTTTTCCCCTTTAACTTCAATACCGGATATTTTTTGCGAATACAATTGAGCAGCCGCAAAAAACAAAAAGAAAAGACTATTTATGAGTCGGTGTAACATCTAATATTTTCATCTTTTTACCGATTGAAGAAACTTCCACGGAATAATTAAAACTATCCAATTCGCTTTGCTGTACGTTACAAGCCTCAAAGCTTTTAGCGTTTGCCGCGCCAAGTTTGCAGGCAAGTATTACAGTTTGTTCAAAAGTAAAGTCTTTATCAAGGCCATAAACTATACCGGCAGTAAAAGCATCGCCGCTTCCCGTTGAGTCTGCAACATGCTCCAGCTTTTGGCCCCTAACTGAATAAATAAAATCGAAAGTCGCGGCTATGGTTTCGTTACTGCCGTCTGTAATGTAAGCCTGTTTAATACCTTTGTTATAAAGCGAATGTATGTAGTTAATTTTATCTTCACGGGTATCAATTTTAAGGCCCAATGAATTTTTTATTTCATCCACGTTGTTATGAACTATTGTAGGAGCTTTATCAAGGCAAGCGTTTAAGTGTTCGCCATAAGTATCGCAAATGCTTATTTTATCATATTTATTTGCAAGCTCAATTCCGTAAGGGAAAATACTGTCAGCCGCAGGCGAAGGAGAACTTCCCGAAAAGACAACAATTTCGCAGTTCTGTATTATTTTATCGAGCTTTGTTTTAAACTCTTCAACTTCCTGTTCATCCACCAGATTATTTTGCCCGAAATATGTTGTAAGCATGTCGGAAGCTTCATCGTAAATAATAAAGTTATCTCTTGTTTCTGTTTTGGTACGAACCGAAGTATTTTTTATATTTTCCTTAAACAGTAATTCCTTTATGGTTTTACCGTTTTCGCCGCCGAGTAAACAAAAAGCCACGGTATCTATATCGAGCTTTGTCAACTGCCTGCTTACGTTTATACCCTTACCGCCCGTTTTTAATTCCACAACTCCGTTTCTGTTTTCCGCGCCCAAAGTTACCTTGTTGAATTTCATCCGTCTTTCCAAAAGCGGATTAATAGTTACTGTTAAAACCATAATGCACCTTCTTAATATCTGTACCGGTATGTATCCGCATCTAAAGGAGAAATAAGTCTGTAATCTCCAAAACCGGTGCTATCTAAAAATATATATTCTTTATTTAATTCGTAATACTGCCATATTTCATACGGCTTTGCGTTGTAATCAAATGGATGACGATCTATGTTGGAAGGAGCTCCCAGAAGGATATAGATCATCCCTCTATCGGTTCGCCAACCTTCCGTGTAATGCGTAAAATTAGCATTGGCAAACGCAACGCGCCCATAATATTCATCAAAAAACTCATTTTCTTCTGTAGAGGGACTCGGATCGCGTTTTTTCCAAAACTCCATAAACCGTTTTACTTTTTCGTTTTCGTTAGGAGCTTCCTTAATATACTTTATTTGATCGCCGTTTGCTATATAAACCATTTCTTCAATGGCTTTGTCAAGGTCTTTTATATTTGTGGGAACACTCGTCCAACGCGAGAAAAACACCTTGCGCGCTTTATCCGATATACCGCTTAAGCTGTCTTTTATTTCAACATTCAATGTATACTGGCCGAGAGGCAATGATGGAATTTTTATTGTATAAAGTATCTGATTTTTGCCTTTTGCCAAATCTCTTTTTTCCGAAACCGTATAAATCGGTTTATCGTTTTTACCCGAAATAACAAAATCAATCTTTACCTGTCTTGCAGAATCGGAATATGCTTCAAAAAACATGGGCAAACCGTCTTTTTGCGTTGCCGCATTCCGTGAAATATTAGGCAGTATGCTGTTGCTTTTTCCGGAAGGGTTTTGCTTTGCAATAAGAACTATATCGCTCATGGAGATTCTTTTGTTGAACTTGCGCACAATTATTTTGTTTTCGGATGTAAATGTACGCCCGGATTCCTTATCCTCTATTGCTATCCTGAACATATATGTGGCAGGATTCAATTCAAAAGATTTAAGACTCAGACACGAATTATTCCTTGTTGTTGTCTGGTCAAAATCGGCAGTCTCTACTTTTTCACTCCAGATTTTTTCTGTGACAAGCTTAACTTTTTCTTCATCAAAAACAGTAACGGTTACCGTATACGAAGCCGTGAAACCGTTATCCGCTTTTGCAAATTTAATTTCAGAATAAGGAATCTGGATAAAAACATCCACTCGCGTTTTGTTTGAATCCAGAACCGAAAAATTGAGAATTTCCTGATAAAAATTAGGCTGTATAATTCTGTTACCGCGTTTCTCCAGGTCTTCAGTCTGCGCCCAAAGCATAACGCTAAACAATAGCATCATAAAAAAGACTTTCATTTCAGTTTTTCCTTTTTATCACGAAATACATGCATATAAATCGTACTCATCGCAATCGTTTATAATGACTTCCGCAAAACTACCTATTTCAATTTTTCCGTTTTCTGTTTTAACCAAAACTTCGCAATCAACCTCCGGAGCGTCCGCATAAGTTCTTCCGATATAAAACTCATCTTCAACTCTTTCAATTAATACTTCTGTTTTTGAGTCAATAAGCTTAGCGTTTCTTTCGGCGGATATGTCTTTCTGAATATCCATTAGTACGGCTTTTCTTCTCTCCTTTTCCTTTTCGGGAATTGGGTCTCCCAAAATAAAACCAGGAGTATTCTCTTCAACGGAATAAGTAAAAACGCCGAGTCTTTCAAATTTAAACTCTTTTACAAATTCGCAAAGCTCGTAAAAATCCTCTTCGCTCTCATTAGGATATCCGACAATGAATGTTGTTCTTATAACCAGTCCGGGAATCCTTCTGCGAAGCTCGCTCAACAGCTCTTTAGTCCGCCGTTTTGTAATGCCTCTCCGCATGGATTTAAGCACCTTATCCGAAATATGCTGGAGCGGAATATCTATGTACTTACAAATTTTATGATTTTTTGCAATTACTTCAATAACATCATCCGGAAAATGCGAAGGATAAGCGTACATTAGCCTTATCCATTCTATTCCCTTAATTTCGCTCAACTTTTTCAACAATTCCGCCAGCGAATTTTTTCCATATAAGTCCCTGCCATAATCGGTTGTATCCTGAGCAATAATAACAAGCTCTTTGGTGTTATTTTTCGCAAGAAATTTCGCTTCTTCCACCAGTTCATCCATGCTTTTGGATTTATGCCCGCCGCGGATTAAGGGGATTGAACAAAAGGAACAGGGATTATCGCATCCTTCCGAAATTTTTAAATACGCAGTATGCCCAGGCGTTGTAATTATTCTTTCGCCAAGCAGATTGCTTTTTAATTCGCCGCCAAGTTCGTTAATAATACCTTCGTATTTTTCCGTACCAAAATATACGTCAACATCGGGTATTTCCTTTATTAAGGTATCTTTATATCTTTCAGAAAGACAGCCGGAAACAATTACTCTTTTCAGTCTGCCGGCCTTTTTCAGTTCAACCGCGTTTAAAATCGTATTAATGGATTCCTGTTTGGCGTCTTCTATAAAACCGCAGGTATTAATAATAACGGTATCGGCATCTTCAGGATCAGCTGTAAGCGTAAAATTATTAGCTTCAATCTGTTTCATCAACCTTTCGGAATCGACTGTATTTTTTGAACACCCTAACGTAAGCACATTTACTTTTTCTTTCATCGGCATCGGCAGCACTTCTCTCAGTTTTTAATAAATAATTTCAAATATAAAAAAACAACCGGGGCGGAAACCATAAGCGAATCGAACCTGTCGTAAATTCCTCCATGCCCGGGGATAATGTTTGAAGAATCCTTTACACCGGCATCGCGTTTCAGCAGCGACTCAACCAAATCTCCAAGTTGGCCTATTATGCCAATTATCACGCCAAGCATAATTGAATCGTTTAGACTTAAAAAATCGAGTATAATGTATTTAGCCCCAACCATTGCGGCTACGGCAAAAACGAATCCGAATATTGCTCCTTCCCAGCTTTTGTTTGGACTAACGCGAGGGAACAATTTATGTTTGCCCAAAGCGGTTCCGCCAAAGAACGCGGCTGAGTCGCATATCCAAATTGTTGCCAGCATGGCAATTATTAAATATCCGCCGCGCTGGTAAAGAGCATCGTATCCGGCATAAAACTCACGAACGCCAACAGCGCTGCTTATGAATAGTCCGATGTAAAATATTCCTATAAACGAACTTCCAATATTATGAATTGCCGAACCGTTATTCCTGAATAACTCAACCAATACTATTACAACGCCCGCAATCAACGCCAGGTTGTATGAATCCGTAAAGCGGAAGTATGTATTAATAATAAAAGCCGCAACGGCAGACATGCCAGTAATAAGCTCAGGGTGAGCGTCTTTCTTTTTAGACATACCGGCAAATTCATAAAACGCGGTAAGCCCAATTAAAAGGGCAAAAATCAGAAAATAATACCTTCCGGCAAGGCAGGCTCCTATAATAACAGGAATAGCAATAACCGAAACAATTATTCTTGTTGCTGTATTTCCTAACTTCACTATGAGTTTTCCTCTTTATTAATATCTGAATTATTAAAACTTTCTATAAATTCAATTGCGGCTTTCACATCCGATATTTTCACCAAAACTTTTGTAACCGAAAGATCTCCGTCTGTTGGAAAACTGGTATCTTCCTGCGCAAGAATAAATGAATCAATGCCGGCTCCTTCCAGATTGGATTTCAGCATTTCAGCTTCATAAAGTTTTGTACAGGTATAAACCACTTCAAGTTCCTCTTCCGGAAGTAAGCTTAACTCTTCCTCCGGTATGTTTTCAACAAGGTCTGTTCCGCAATCGGCACATTTTGCAACCCCTTGAATATATTCGTTTTTACAATTCGGGCAGTAAGGCATATCTACCTCCTAAGTTGTTTTTGGCTTTTATAATAATTATTAATAAACACCATATACGCTACAAACAAAACTACAAGAACAACCATTCCAATTAAAGACATACGAATATCGATATTGGATGTCGCGGCGGAATTAATAAGATCTTCGTTTCCAACAGTAAGGTATATTGCCACCGCGGAAAAGTTATTAAGAAAATGCAAAAACATGGGAACAAAAATAGAACCGCTTTTATAATTTGCATACCCAAAAAAGAAACCAAGCCCTATTAAAGCCACCAGCCCATAAATATTAAAATGATAGAGACCAAAAAAGATGGCAGTAATTAAAGAACTAACCATGGGACTTAATTTATATTCAAGACTCCTTTGAATAAACCCGCGGAACAAAGTTTCCTCGCATAAAGCCGGTATTACAGATACCACAAAAACAACAAGAAACGCGTCAAAAGGATTATGCACTGCAAGCAAATCCCCGTAGGATTTTTCAACATAGTCATTCATTGAATCTATAAAACTCTTTATCGATTTTACTGTGCCATTATACTTGGCAAACTCCGTTATATAATAATTTTGTATATATAAATAATTCTGAAGCAGTAAAGTCAGCAGAACAATTCCACATGTAAACAGGACAAGCTCCGCCAGGCTTGGAATTTTAACGCGCAGAATTTTTGTAACATCACGATAAATATACTTTGTAAAAATGAGCGCCGGTAAAAGAAGAAATAAAATCTGCCCGGCCATTGTCATCAAGCGCAGAGCGTTAACAGAAGCGTTTTTAACATCAAAATTAAACACAAGCAAAGCTAAAAAGCCGCCTACTATCTGATATAAAATAAATCCGCCGGCAAGCCCTATAAACGCGGCAAGAAGAGGCGATATTCTCGGAACCGGCTCTTTATTTTCAAACCCGGTAGCTGGAACCTCTTGTCCTTCATCATTATTCGTTTCTTTTTTCGGTTCTTCCATTTAAAAATTATAATAATTTATAAATTCGTGCATTAATAATTTTTTTAACTCAGTTACCGGTAATTTATAAAGGTTTAATATGGTTTACTTTTTTGCTTTTAACGGACCGGCGAGGCCTTCGTATTTGGTCAAATCTCCATCAATTGAACCAATTACTATTTTTGTTTTAACTTTTACCGGCATTTTCAAATTATCGTTTGTCAGCCATATAAGAATGCTGCCTTCGCTCTTAAACAAACCACCCTCCTGTACAAGAGGCTCTACAACAACGCAGTCAAAGGTTCCGGCCGGTACTGTAACTTTATCCCGTCCATGATACTTAACATCAAGATCGTAGATTCTGTCTTTAAAGAAATTTTCCAGATGTACTTTCTGACCGCTTTTCATTTTAGAAAAGTCATAAGTTCTTATCAGATAAAAAGCGGACACAATATCGTTTACATATTTAGGAATGCGGTACTCGCCTTCGCTTGTTTTTGCTTTGCCTTTTCTCTGGTCAAAAAAAGCGGAAAAATCGCGGCTGTATTTTCCTTCCCTCACATGCTGTTCAAATCTCCATGGAAACAAACCTTCAACATCCAGATAGGTTTCGTATTTATCTCTTACTTTAAATACCCAGTCAAAACTTGGAACGGAATTTACCTCAAACATTACATTATAAGCGTCTCGCCCGGAAATCTTTTTTGTTCTTGGAACAGACATTACAGCAACGCCCGCAGTAACAAATCCGTATTTAACATCAAAAGTAAGCTTTTCGCCTGCTCTAAAAGCCTTGTTTTCAACCTTCCTGAATTCATCCCCGCCGTTTACCGCCGCAGCGCTAAAAAGAATAGCTGCAACAGTAAAAAACAACGCAAATTTCTTAAACATTTTCGTCTCCATTTTTATGTAGTAACATATAAATTTTTCCAATACATTGAAAGACATTAAAAGCCCCAATGCTTTGCATACAGTTCAGCTCTTCGCATTGCTTGCGTGTACAGTTTGAGCATTCCATTTCAGGTTGAAATATCGTACAATTTTCCGTATAGGGGCCCCATCTTCGGGGCGAAGCCACTTTAAATTTAGGATAAAACCCAATTACATATACGCCAAGCGCGGCAGCCAAATGTAATGGCCCTGTAGAGTTAGCAATAAATATGTCTGCAAGACTTATTAAAGCCGCCAATTCTTTCAGTTCAAGTTCCCCGGATAAATCAATTCCCTCGGGCGAAACAATATCTTTACAGAGCTCTTTTTCGCCGGCAGAACCGGTAAAAACAAGATTCACATCAAGATTATTCTCAATCAGTAAAGCAATTTCCTTGAACCTGTGCAACGGCAAATCAACAGCGCTGCCTCCGCTGCCCGGGTGAATTATAATGACCGGTTTTGCCAGGTTTGCACCCCGCTTAACAAGTAATTCCTTTACACGGGAAAGGGCTTTGGGATTTATTGATATTCCAAACGAAGAGGCATTTTTTTCGGTTTTGCGGTCTATGGATAAAGCCTTAAGCTGCGATAGGTTGTATTCCAGTTCGTTTTTTTCGGCATATTTTCTGTGTTCGTAAATTTTATTGTTAAACAAAAACGAGTACCACCGGTAACCCGTACCAATACGTTTTTTAATACCTGAAATTAAAACAGCCAATGCTATTTTAAAGGAAGGGTAAACTATAAAACAAGCGTCAAAGTTTTTATTTTTTAATTGACCGCTTGTATTTTTTATAAAAGAGAGTCCCTTTTTATTTTCGTCCAGAATAAGTACTTCGTCAATAAACCTGTTATCTTCAAGCAAGGGAGCGGTATAGCTTCTTACAAGAAAGCTAACCTTGCAACCCGGAAGATTCTGTTTAATAACTTTTGCCATAGGAATTGTTAAAACAACATCTCCTATCCTATCGGTCCGAATTATCAGTATGTTTGCAGGAGCTTTCATTTTTTTGATACAATTTTGTTTTTGATATAAAACCGCCATAAATAATCGGTCGATTTTTTAATTCCTACTCTCTTCGATTCTACAATATCACTTGTATTCACATTTGGAGCATCAAGAATAAAAATACAATCTCCCCGCAAATCAGTTCCGTTATCCTGCCTTTCAATAGAAAAGGCTTTGCATATTTTACCCGGTCCGTTAACAAGGTTTAGTTTTTCTTTATCGCTTGCGTTCAATTTACCATAACGGTTTTTTATCATCGCGTCAATTCCCTCCATGGGTTCAAGCGAGCGCAAAAGCACTGCCGCCCCGTAGCCGGATTTTGCGGTTACCACATTACAGCAAAAATGTACGCCGTATGTAAAATAGACATAAAGTATTCCTCCCTGACTAAACATAACCTTATTTCTTTCAGTCATTCCTCGGTATGAGTGAGAAGCCTCATCATTTACTCCGTCATAGGCTTCCACTTCAATAATACGCCCGGCAAGCAGAACACCATTTGCGTTCTTAACAAATATTTTTCCAAGTAAATTTTTAGCCACGCTTGTAACATCATCAAGGTAGAAATCGGCTGGTAATTTCCGGTTCAGGTCAAAATTCATTTTATAAATGATTTAAATCGAGCTGATCTTGAATGGCTTTTATTTTGGAAGTATAAAACAGCTTCTTTGCCGGTTCTGTTTTAATTAAATGCTGGTAAACATCCATGGCATTTTTATACTGCCCCTGAGCCACATAAATTTGCGCGAGAGTTTCAGAAGGAATTATTCTTGTATCCTTATCCTCATCCGAACCGGCATGTTCGTCTTCCAAAAGAGTTTTCCGCTCAATTTGAATAGAAGACAGATTACGGGCTATTTCATCAAGCCTGTTTTCAATAGGCGAATCCTCGCCAGGCATAGTGGTTGAACCGTCAAAACCGGAGTCATCATCTGCTCCCGCAAAATCGGGATTATTTTGCACCATGTCTTTAACAAAATCCTGAATATTCAGGTTACGAACAGGCGTGCGCTGTTTTTTTATTGTTTCAAGATCTTTAAGGTAATAATTGTATGAGCGGGGAGAATGGAGCAATTCGCTGCCGGTTTTAAAACACTCGTTTGAATTTTCGTAATCCCCTTTTAATAAAAAAGCTTTACCCAGCACCATAAAAGCAGTAGGGTGGTTTGGGTAAAGCTCAAGTCCTTTATTCAATATGTCTATAGCCAGTTCTAAGTTATTTCTTTCAATCTCCGAATTTGCGACACGCGTAAATATGGGAGATCTACTATCATATTCATAGATTAATTCAACTTTCTCATCAAGGATATCTGTTGATAGCTTATTCAACCGAACACCTTATTTTTTAATAAAAGCGTACCGTAAAGATGACAACGATACAAATGAGAAACCTACAAAGAACAATAACTGGAACGGCAAAGATGCCAGTTCAAGAAAATATAACGAAGCAACAACACCAACAAGGCAGTAAACCGCCATAACAAGCTCAACAATAACGGAAAGCTCTATTTTTTTGCTGATGTATTTATTGTTAGCCCAGTTATCTTTTTGAGAAGTAACTTTAAATTTAGGGGTTCTTACAAATTCACTTTTTCTGTTCAATAGGCCTTCAATTACAGCTCTTGAATTGTTGACCGCAAAGCCCATACTGCCGGCCATAAACAGAGGGTAATAAACAATTTTCTTTCTCCAGTCCGAACGAATATCTTTTTGAGCGTACAAATAGAACAGGAACGTACTGATAAAAGCAAGAATAAACACCGAAGAAATGGCAAAATACAATTCATGAGGTCCACTGTTCTTAATAAATACCAACGGTACATTTAATATTGCGGCAAGCAAAATAAAAGGATATGCGAGGTTGCATGTCAACTGATAAGTAGCCTGCATTTTAACTCTTAAAGGTACTTTCGATCTCCAAACGAGAGGAAGAATTTTCTTGGATGTTTCAATAGCGCCTTTTGTCCATCTGAACTGCTGAGATTTAAGAGCGTTAATTTCAGTAGGCAATTCAGCCGGAGAAGTTTCTTCCTTAAGGAAAACAAAACGCCATCCTTTAAGCTGAGCTCTGTAGCTCAAATCCATATCTTCAGTCAAAGTATCTGCGTGCCAGTTGCCGGCATCTTCAATACAGCTTTTGCGCCATATACCGCCGGTACCGTTAAACTGCATAAAGAAGTTGGCTTTGTTTCTAACATTCTGTTCAATAACAAAATGGCCATCCAAAGCAAGAGCCTGCGCTTTTGTTAATATTGAATAATCGCCATTAAGGTGTTCCCAACGGGTTTGAACAAGACCGATTCTTTCATCACCAAAGAAAGGAATGGTCTTTTTAAGAAAATCTTTTTGAGGAACAAAATCGGCGTCAAAAATGGCAAGGAACTCGCCCTTTGCCTGTCTCATACCTTCCTTAAGAGCTCCGGCCTTAAAACCTTCACGCGAGCCTCTTCTGATATGGACAATATCGAAACCTAAATTTTTCTTTTCAGCAACTTTTTTTGCAACAATCTGTGTTGTTTCGTCTGTGGAATCGTCAAGAACCTGAATTTCCATTTTATCTTTAGGGTAATCGATAGCACAAACATTATCTATTAATCTTTCAACCACATATAATTCGTTATATAACGGCAGTTGAATTGTAACCTGAGCGTCTTCTTTACGAGGGTTTTGGGGAACGTGTTTGAAATCTTTTGTTTTATTGTAATAAAACAACATTATAAATCCGTGGCATCCAAACACAAACAGTATGAACAACGAAATGAAATATGCGACAAGAACTATCTCATCCATTTTTTTTTCCTTCTTTTAATTTACCATCCTGACACAGTATCGAGCAAAATGCGGTCTACCAAATTATCAATCGCCTTCTCAATACCAACTTTTCTCGCACTCGATTGTGGATAATCTCCATAATCCGAATACGTCTTTTCAAATATAGTCTTTCTTTTTACCAAATCTCTATACACAACTTGTATACCAACAGTAACTCTACGCGTTGAAACAACCTCGCCGGCGGTAACAGCCGAAGGAGCATCTGAAAAACTAACAACCGCACATTCAAGGACTGAATTAGCCGAGCTTTTGTCTGTAATACGTAAAGTATTATCGTCAATAAACTTAGATGTCAATTTTTTCGTCAGAAGCTGTTGAAGGTCCGGTTCCGCAGATCCGCTTCTGTCGTCTACTACGGGAATAGCTATCGTCTTAATATGTTCAGGAACCGACGCTCCCGTAAAAGAATAAGAACAACATGACACAAAATTAAGTATTATTGCCATAATAAACAAGTATTTTACTATTACTGTTCTCATCAGATATTGTACTCTCTTATTTTTCTATATAATGTTCTCGGGTTGATTTTCAGCAGCCGCGCGGCCTGCTTTTTATTATCCTTTGTGTAGTTCAAAGCCTTTATAATAGCCTCTTTTTCAAGCTCTTCAATGGGCGTTATTTCATCTACGGACAACGTATATTTTTTATTGTTTTCTTCCTGGTTGTTGTACACCAGTTCCTTCAATTCTATCAGGTCTTTCTTAATCTCAATCAGCGCCCTTAGTATCATTTCGCGATCAACTTCTTCGGACGTTTTTTTAACGTATACCGGCAGATTTCTTGAAGGTTCCGCGGGAACATTTGCGTTTATAAGGAATGAAAAAGAACCGTCATCAAGCGCGTTGCCACGGTTAAGGGCAATGGCAGTTTCGATGCTGTTTTTTAGTTCCCTTATATTGCCCGGCCATGGATATTCACGTAAAAAATCGTACGCGCGGGGAGTTATAACAGGTACGGATATGTTGTTTTTTTCACAGTATAAATCGGTAAAATGTACAACAAGTTCCTCAATATCTTCCTTTCTTCTTCTGAGAGGGGGAATATTCAGCATTACAGCTTTAAGCCTGAAATACAAGTCCTCGCGAAACTGCTTTTTATCAACTTCTTCCTGCAAGTTTTTATTTGTAGCGGCAATAATGCGCGTATCAACCTGGGTGACCGTTTCTGCGCCCACCCGCATAAATTCCTTTGTCTCAAGCACACGTAAAAGCTTAACCTGAGTTGTAAGAGGCATTTCCGCAATTTCATCAAGAAAGAGCGTACCGCCGTCAGCAATTTCAAAATAACCGCGCCGCGTTTCGGTAGCTCCGGTAAAAGCCCCTTTTTTATGCCCAAACAGTTCGCTTTCAAGTATTCCTTCGGGAATTGCTCCGCAATTTACGCTCACCATCTGGTTATCAGAGCGCCTGCTTGCGGCATGAATGGCCCGCGCAAAAACTTCCTTACCGGCGCCGCTTTCGCCATATATGAGTACGGAAATATCCGATGGAGCCACCTGCATGATTATATCAACAAGTTCCCTTATTTCCTTCGATTTTCCTACAATTCCGTATTTTTCCTGAAAATGCTCTACTGTCATCTAAACTCTTTTATAGTTATATTTAAATTTAGCTAAAAAATAGGAATAAAAGTATATATCCCCTTTGCTCTTTATCCTTTTTTATTATAATAAGTTAGTTTGTTTTGTAGTTTTGGTTTTTACCGGTATTTTTGGCTTTTTCGCCGATTTTTTATGCGCATAATGAATTCTAATTATTAATTTTACACTGTGATTATAAAATTCTTTTAAGGAGTTATAGAAATGGATTACGATTCAAAATATTTTTCGACACGAAGTTTAATAGGTGTAATTTTAATACTGATTGGCGGGTTAATGATTCTGGGACAATTCGGAATTATACACGCTCACATGACGGACATTGTTTTTTCCTTCCCCGGCCTTGTAATTTTTATTGGCCTTGTTAATATGATCAACTCCCGGCATAAATTACTGGGAATTTTAATAACAATAGCGGGAATTATACTGATAATCCCCAAAATTAATCCATACATCAACTACGATGAAGGCACAGTATTTTCAATTTTCTTAATAATGTTTGGTATTTATATAATTTCAAGAAGGAGAGGCCCCAGCAGCAAAAGATTCAGAGACTGCGGCCCTACTGAAGAACAGATAAACGACTGGAAAGAAAAAAACCGCGAACACTTTGAAAGCAGAAGAGAGCATTTCGAAAACAGATTTCAGAATTATGAAAAAAGAGGCAGAGCACGTTATTTTGCTTCGGAAGTAAATGACGACAGAATTGACAACGTAGCCGTTTTCGGAGGCGGCAAACAAATCCTTCACTCCGATAATTTTCAGGGCGGAACAATAACAGCCATATTCGGCGGCTCGGAAATTGACCTCACACAGTGCAAACTTGCACCAGGCGAAAACTATATAGATGTACTTGCCATCTTCGGAGGAACTACCATCTTTGTACCAAAAGACTGGAAAGTAATTGTTAACGTATTCCCCCTTTTCGGAGGCTTTTCCATCAAAGGCAAAAAGGACCCATCAGTAGATTATGACCCGACACGCGCGCTTATTATAAAAGGAACGGTTATTTTTGGCGGCGGCGAAATTAAAATTGAAAAATATTAATACGGCCCGCAATGGAAACGAACCCTATATTAAAAGAGTCAAAATATATCCTTTATTATTCGCTGTTTTGGCTTACAATTGCTCTTGTCTATTTTGTTCAAATGGTTTTTCAAAGCAAGTTAGACTTTCGGTACGCGCTTACTGAAAGCCTTGTTTTTACACTCCTGATTGCTGTTTTCAGCTTGATCATCTGGTACCCTGTAAAATTCAACAACTTTGATTACGCCGATAAATCCAGAGTGTTTTTGAGTCATTTCCTTTCCGCTCTTATTATTTCGGCAACGTGGATAATTCTCGGCTACTTTATTGTAATCCAGTTCCCCTACACAAAAGATACAGATGTGGTTTTTCTGCAAAGCACCTTAATATGGAAATTCCTTTTTGGAATTGTTTTTTACCTGGCGGTTGCTGTTTTCTATTACTTCGAAATCTATTATTCCCGATACCAAGAAAAATTGTTAAACGAGGCCGAACTGAAAGCTTCAATTACTGAAGCTGAATTGAAATCCCTTAAATTTCAGATCAACCCGCATTTTATTTTCAACTCGCTTAATTCCATAACATCGCTTACCATGTTTGACGCGGAAAAAGCGCACGAAATGACTATCAAGCTTTCCAACTTTTTAAGATACACGCTTGCAAAAAACGACAAGCAGAAAGTTAAGCTTATTGACGAAATAAAAAACGTTAAACTATACCTCGATATTGAAAAGATACGGTTCGGAGATAAATTTGAACTGATTGAAGAAATAGACCAGAAGGCTTACGATTTTGAAGTGCCAAGCATGATTCTTCAACCGTTGTTTGAGAACGCTATAAAATACGGAGTTTTTGAAAGCATTGAAAAGGTAAATATTTACCTTACAGTAAAAGAGGAGGAAGAGTATTTACACATTTCTGTTTCCAATAACTACGAATTAAAAACCACAAGCAAAAAAGGAGAAGGCATAGGCCTTTCGAACATAAGGAACAGACTAAAATTGTTTTACGAACAAGATAATTTGCTTGATATTAGAGATAATAACAATATTTTTAAAGTCTCAATTTATATCCCTTTAATTAATGATGAACAGTAAAAAAGTTATTATAGTTGACGATGAACTCCTTGCAAGGGAGATTATTAAAAAATATCTTTCCCATCACTCGGAATTTGAAGTAATTGCTGAGTGCGTTAACGGCTTTGAGGGAATTAAAGCCATTAATGAATTGCTGCCGGATATTATTTTTCTTGATATACAAATGCCAAAACTTACCGGTTTTGAAATGCTTGAACTGATTGACAAAAAACCGGTTATAATTTTTACTACAGCATACGATCAGTACGCTATTAAAGCGTTTGAAGTAAATGCCATAGATTACCTGCTTAAACCTTTCTCGCAGGATAGATTTGATGAGGCGCTAAAAAAAGCGCTTTTACAGCTTTCAACCGAACAGGCTCCCGCCCAACAGCCAATTGAAAACCTTATTAAACTTAACGACTCCAACATTGAATACATTGACAGGGTTATTATTAAAGACGGTTCTAAGATTTCAATTGTTGAGACCGAGTTCATAAAGTGGATTGAGGCACAGGACGATTACGTTATGATTTATGCCGAAAGCGGAAAATTCCTTAAACAAAAAACCATGAAGTATTTTGAGGATCATCTTGATCCGATTGACTTTCTTCGTATTCACCGCTCTTATATAGTAAGGATAAAAGAAATAAAACAGATTGAGCTGCTCGAAAAGGAATCGTATCAGGTTAAACTGAAAGACGGTAAATCGTTACCGGTAAGTAAAACCGGCTACTCAAGGCTTAAGGAAGTTCTGGCAAACTAAACAAATTATTTTTATTTGCTTTATATAACATGTCTACAAATTCCCGTCTCGCAATGGGAATCTATAGACATGTTGTATTTTGTAATTTACACAACCGGGAAATATAAACTAAACCTCAGAGAAATTCATAATATGAAAAAGTATCTCCTTTATTTCGCATTGGTTTTCACCTTGGGATGTAATAATAATCAGCTATTAAGACTTGATCCCCAATCATTTTATAAACCCGAAGAGAACCCCATCATGAAGGCCGATTCAACTTTCGCGTTTGCTTGCCCGATGAAGGGAACGATGGTCAAGTGGCAAAAAGCGGATGTTTTTAATCCGGCAGCTATAGTAAAAGACAATAAAGTATACTTACTTTACCGCTGCGAAGATAATCCGGCTGCGGTTATTTCCGGGCGCACTTCAAGAATTGGTTTGGCTTACAGCAATGATGGTATCCATTTTACAAAGTATCCGGCACCGGTTCTTTATCCTGATAGCAGCCTGTATATGCAATACGATTCTCCCGGTGGATGTGAAGACCCCAGGATTGTTGAAACTGAAGACAGCACATATGTGTTGACGTATACTTCGTGGAATAATAAAACCGCCAGGTTGAGTATCGCATTTTCAAAAGATTTGATTCATTGGGAAAAGAAAGGTATGGCTTTTTCAAAAGCATACAATTCTAAATTTCTTAATACATGGTCTAAATCCGCTTCTATTATAACAAAAATGATTGGAGACAGACAAGTAGCCGCTAAAATTGACGGCAAATACTGGATGTATTGGGGAGAGGGCGTTATCAATCTCGCATGGTCTAATAATCTGATAGACTGGAATCCACTACTGGATGGAAAAGGAAATATTAAAACCGTTGTTTCCACAAGAAAGACCAAGTTCGATAGCGGCCTTGCTGAATGCGGACCGCCGGCATTAATTACAGATGAAGGAATTGTATTATTATATAATGGGAAAAATTCCGAAGGAGATGATTCCGAAATTAACCTTCCCAAAGGGACTTACTCTGTTGGAAGAGTTGTGTTTGACATTAATCAACTTGATAAAATAATTTCAAGATCTGAGACATGCCTGCTAAAGCCCACTTTACCACACGAACTAACCGGACAATACAAATCGGGTACGACTTTTGCCGAAGGCTTGGTTTATTTTAAATCGAAGTGGTTCCTTTATTATGGTACAGCGGATTCATTTGTTGGAGTAGCAATAGCAGAATAATCGGCATTTATAAAATAAGCGTATCAGATAGACTGTCATTACATTACAATCCAAATTAATCGGGAGAAGCAGTCTCCTCATTGCTGTTGCAAGCTATTACAGATTCATGTTATTGATTTTCACCACCTCCACCGGCAGCGCCGGACCACTCCGGCGCGTTACAGGTTTTTGTTTCAATTGATTTGGGACCACTTGGTGCGAATAGGGTCACTTCCCCTATTTTACAATTATCTCATCACAGAAAATCCAGGCCGGGCCTCCTTTGCCGTAATGCCATTCTGGACAAACGCCAATGTTTTTTGCTTTAACTTTTATATAACGGACTTTCGTATTTTTAATATCCTGCGTAAAAGTTTTTATCAATTTGTTTTCAGAGTCTTTTTGCACATGATATTCAAACTTACCCACGGACAAATATACTTTACCATCAGCAGACACCATATATTCAACGCTTTCCGGAACAAATATCCAGCTTCCAATATTCTGAATGAAATTAACCGCAATGCTGTTAACGCTTTTTATTTTTTTCAGATCTATTAATACATCCATATCGTTCTTCTCAAAGCCAATCCAGTTAACCATATAATCGGAACTGCCCAGATTGCCGTCTATCAAAGTTTTTGCATCGCCTCCGCCATACTTCATACTGCACGGCTGAAGAAGTTTTATATCGCTCCCCTTAGCAATGTTTTTTACTGAAACAGGCAATCCGTAATTTTTAGCAAGTTTAAATTTGGCAAGCTTAACTGCGCAAAGCTTATTTAAACTTTTAACTTTGCTGAGTTTTGTATCCGAACCACTATAAGGAACAATGCTAATTGCAAACCCTCCGGCTTTTGCAAGAGCCGCGGTAAACACATCGGAATTATTGATAATGCAGCTATCAATCTGTATTGCGGCAGGGTTATTTTCCCAATCGGTGTTCAGAGCGTCACAATAAAATGTTGCCTTATAGTTTTTTCCTTTATCCAGAAAACTGAAAGGAACAACGAGCTTTCGCTCCTTTTCGTTTGTAATGCCGGCTACAAACCAATCGTTTCCCTTCTTGCGTGCAACTGTAATATACTCGCCAACCTGCCCGTTAACAGCAAACGAAGTATCGTAAGTCACGGGAACATCCTCAAAGAATTTAAACGCCGGTTGGTTTTCGTAATTCTCAATCATATCCGAAGCCATCTGCCATGGGGAGTAAAGCACAACAAAAAGAGCAAGCTGGTTTGCCAATGTTGCAGGCACTCTTCTTCTACCGGCAGGGTCGTAATTAAGATTAAAAATTCCAGGCGTAAAATCCATTGGGCCTATCAACAAACGAGTATAAGGCAATGTAGCTGTATGAGCAGGCGGATTCCTCTGGTCTCCGGAATTCCATTCCATCCCTCGCGCGCCTTCCTGCGCAAACCAGTTGGGATACGTTCTTGATAAACCGCTTTGATTAACCGGTTCATGAGCATCGAGCATTATCTGGTTTTCGGCACATTTTTTTGCAACACGGTTATAATGTTCAACCATCCACTGACCGTGATGATACTGCCCCGCAGGCGTCATGGCTCCAGCGTAACCTGTTTTAAGTGCGTGTATACCAAGACTTTTATAATAACTATATGCCGAGTCAATCTGCCTTTCATAATCGGGTATGTTGCCGCCGGTTTCGTTATGGGCAATCATTTCAACATTTCGCTCCTTGCCGTATTTTACAATTTCACTTATATTAAAATCGGGATAAGCTTCGGTAAACGACTGCACGTTTTTTACGCCATCCTTCCATGTTTCCCAGCCTTTATTCCAGCCCTCGTACAGCACAGCGTTAATACCGTGGTTAGCGGCAAAGTCGATATATCGTTTGGCGTTTTCGGTAGTAGCTCCGTGCTTCGGACCTGCTTCCCAGGTGTATTTACCCGTCTGCATTCCCCACCAAACGCCAATATACTTGAATGGTTTTATCCAGTTTGTTTCTTTTATTTTACAAGGCTCGTTCAGGTTTTCAATAAGTCTGGATTCCGTAAGCTTGCCCGCGTCAGGAGCAATTTGAATAACACGCCAGGGAGTTATAAACGGGGTCGTTCCCTTAACCATAATGGAATCGGGCCAGGGTACAAGTCCGGCTTTAAAGGAGTATTCAGGAGTTTTATTTTTCAGCAGTTTCAAATCAGAGTAATTTTCGAGAGCTGCCTGATAAACAGCCATGTGAACATCGTTATCCGCTTTTATAGTTACTGGTAAATTTACATTGGGCATTTTTGAAATTGGTGTTTTTGTATAAAGGAACTCATACGAATCAAAATCCATAGGCTGCCACCATGCTGTAAAATTGCCGGCAAAATTAAAATATGTTTCTTCGCTTGTTATATCTATAACAGAAAGATTCGGTTGTTCAGGTATATTATACCTGAACGCGATTCCGTCATTATATGCCCTAAAGAGTATTTCAAGTTTCCTGTCGGCGGAGTTTTTCTGGTAAAGTTTTATTTTCATCTGGTTGTAATGGTTTACAGCCAACGAGTTAATTCCCCACAGCGGAATCCATTTTTCGTTTAGCGAGTCTCTTTCTACCCCAGATATTTCAAAGTTCCCATCCAAAGCGTTTTGCGTTTTGAAGCGAAAGCCAAGGCGTGAATAATTAACAAGCTGTTGTTTTTCCCTGTTTACTTTGTACTCCGCATATCCTTCAGACACTCTAAACACAACCGATATTTTCTTATCGGGCGAGAACAGCGTCTCTGTTTTTTGCGCAAATGTAATTACTGGAATTAATAAAAGCACCGAAGCGAGTAAAAGTTTTTCCATTGGTTAATGCCCACCTGATTAATTTGTTTTTTATAAAAGTAAACTATCAAAAACGAGATGCAAAGGCAAACCGGAATAAACTGTTAAAACGAATGAGTTCTAACACTATAGGTATTAAATGATACGCCAAGATTTTGTGAAGCCGGTCGCCGACCAGCTTCACAGCAAACGAGTATTAGGCCAACAGAATAAAATAAGCATATCTCCAAAGGAGTGATATTTTTGTAGAAGTAAGAATAACTGAATTGAACCATGGAAGGGAAATAATAAAAAAAGAGGCCTTGCAGTTAGAAGCAAAAAAAGCTGTCCCGTTTTAACCGGAGACAGCTTTTAAACTTAGCAATAAGCTTTTTCTAAAAATCCGCGCCGAGTGAGAAATAGAATTTAGGCTGCGAGAAACCGTCTACATGATAAGCCCAGGCAACATCAAACCTAAGCAGGAAGTACAGCAAATAAACCCTTGCGCCAAAGCCTGTTCCCATCAGAAGGTCTTTGCTAATAACCTTGCCGTCTTCATTACGGGCAAGGAATTGCAGTTTATCGGTATTATCCCATGCGCTGCCCACATCAACAAACGCTGTTCCTATTATATTCTGGAACAGCATTGGCAACCCGCCCGTTACAAGATACCTGATAAGCGGGAACCTGAGTTCCATATTCATAAGACTGTATTTTGTTCCTATCTCCTGCGCGTAATCAAAACCTCTCATAGGCAGCACGGGAGTCAGGAAGGCAAAATCGGAAGCGTTTTTAATCGGCACATCGCCGGTTGCAAAATTTCTGTTTATCCAGTTATCAACACCGCCAATAAAAAATCTTTGCGGACTGTTGCCGGCAGAGAAACCGCCCGAAAGCCTGAAAGCAAATGAATAGTCGTTCCAGAACCTGAAATATGTTCTGTAGTCCCCCATCATAGAATAAAAACTTAAGTTTTTATTACCCAACCCGGGATTGCCGAATAAATCAATCTTATATCTTGTACCGTCAATAGGGGCAGTGTAGCCATATATTACGTTATCTTTTACAAATGCCAGCGAAGGTAACAGATATGAATTTTTCTCCATCGGTTCATCAGGATCGTCAAGATTTTCGCCAGATACATTCAGCCAGCTTAGGCCGCCATCTATTCTATAATAACGACTGAAGGGATAGCTTGCCGAAATAATAGCGCCGTAATTTCTGAATCTGAACAAATCGGAATAAATTCCTCTATCAAGATAAACAAACCGCGCGGTATGGAAGCCTTCAATTCCAAAGTTCAGCCTGTTTTGCATGTAATAGTATGCAAGGCCGTAATCGCTGTTCTTCAAATCCACCTGCAAACTTGTCTGAGCTATTATTCTGTGGTTACCAAGCACATCGCTGAAAGAAAACACTGTTGTACCCAACAATCCGTACAACGAGCTGAAACCCGCGTTAGCGTAAACAATGTCCGGTGTAAAAGTAATTTTATACCTGTTAACTTTATAATTTCCGTTTGTATCAAGGTTTCCGGTTATATTAAATGCTTTTGCAGTATCTCTGTAAGTAGAATCGCGCCTTGCATTAAATCCGCCAAAAACATAATGGCTGAAATCCGCTTTGGAAGTATCTTTAATTGTTTTACTGGAATCAATAACCTGTCCTGTAAAAAACGTAATTGAATTATCGGCCGGAGCCTCTTCTTTAACGGTAGTATCCGGTTTTGCTTCAACAACCGGTTTGGCGGTTTTCTGTTTATCAAGTTTTGCTATGTAAAGGGTAGGTTCAAGTTTTGCGGAATCCGTTTTCATATCAAACGGATTGTTCAACAAAAATATGCTGTACGCCGCCTGATACATGGAAGAAAAAGCGAGTTTTTTACCGTCTTTGGAAAGAGTAATCTGCCGTATTCCATTTAAAGAATTTGTAATAGGTACAGCCGGAATTTGAGTTATCTCTTTTACAGTATCTTTATCGGTAAGTTCAACGCGTTTTTTATATATGTTGGAAATTCCACACATATCCGAAATAAACAGAATCTCTTTTCCATCGGGACCGCAAGTAGCATAGGTTTCATCGCTTCTCGGAATATCGGTAACCCTTACAATCTTACTCTTTTCAAGATCATAATAATAAATATCAAGCTGCGAAATATCCTGTTTGTAAATGGCCATTGTATCGGGGTACGAAGTGGCAAGATGGCTGCCTCTATCGGAAGAGAAGAATATTTTTTTACCATCCGGAGACCACGAAGGGTCGCACTCAGTAAAGAGATCGTTCGTTAGAGTTCTTGTAGATTTGGATTCAATATCATAAACATATATGTCCGATTGCGATGCTGTATGCCCCGTAAAAGCTATCTGTTTACCATCAGGAGACCATGTAACGCTCGAAATTCCGTCAAGCCCGGTAATAGGTAAAGTTGTTTTATCGCCAGATTCAACATCAATTACATAAACAACATCGTAACCGCTGCTTTTAACAGAGAGGGCAATTTTTGAACCGTCAGGAGACCATGTTAAACCGGGAGTAAGTATGTTCAGTTCCTCAAAATCCGCGGAACGGTTTCCTTTTACAAGACGTTTTATTACCTTTCCGTCAATTGCGCTCATAAGGTAAACATCAAAATAATAATCACGGTTCGAGATAAACGCTATTTTATCTCCCTGAGGCGAAAGAGCAGGACTTGTATTATAAAAGCCTCCATCCTTTCTGTGGTCGGTTAGCCTTTTGGCAAATTCATCCGGGTCTTTCCTTTTTGAAATATCCGGCCAGTAAGTTTTTTTAATATCTTTTTTCCAGCGTTCGTTAAACTCTTCAAGCTTTAACCCCAATGCCGATTTGAAGCCTTCTTCCACACTGCCGGCGCCTTTAATTTTATTTACAAGCTCGCCTATTTTTTGTTCTCCGTATTTTTCGGCTATATAATGGAAAACCGCCTGTCCGCCTCGGTAAGCAAAATAATCGGACAAACCCCGTATATCTGGCAGGTACTCGCTTATAGCGGCATCCCTGATAAACATATCGGTGTTGGTATCCCAGCCAAGAGACTGGTATTCAGCCATACCTTCGTTGAACCACAAAGGAAGCTGAAGAGAAATATTATTTGAAATTATATTTTGTACCGAACCGCCGTAAAACAGATCGTTTATTACAGCATGTACAAGTTCGTGGTGAATAACATGCCTGAAATTTTTATATGAACCTTCGTATGGAAGAACAATCCTGTTCTTAAACATTTCCGTAAAGCCGCCAATACCTTCGCTAAGATATTCATCGGTTACGTTCGTTTCCTGAAAATCGTTATGGGAGTTGTAAATAATAATGCTTACACGGTTATTAATTTTATAATTAAAACTTTTTTCAATGGATTTAAGAGCGTCTTCTGCAACGCTGGCGGTAAACTCTGCAAGCTTGCCTCCTTTTTGTGAGAAATACACATCGAAATGCTTTGACTGGATATAATACCAGGTAAAATCCTTATATTGAACCTTATTCTGGCCAAACTGGCCGTAAACAAAAGCACAGTTAAATACAATTAGTAAAATCAGTATATTTTTAAGCCGTTCCATTATTAATATCCCAAAATATTTTTTGCTAATCGTCGGACGGAATCAGAAAATCCAATTCCGATTTTTCTTCATCAACACGAATTAGTTTAACAGTAATTTTATCCCCCAAACGATATGTTTTTCCTGTACTCCTTCCCACAACGGAATATTTTTTTTCGTCATAAACAAAAAAATCGCCTTCAAGATCCCGGTATCGAATCAAACCTTCCGCAAGAGTATCTTTTAATTTAACAAAAAATCCAAAATGCACAATCCCGGAAATTATGCCGTCAAATTCCTCGCCCAGGTGATTTTTCATGTATGCAATCTGCATGATTTTCACAGAATATCTTTCCGCATCTATCGCGTTTCTTTCCGTTTGCGAAATGTGTTCGCTTATATTCTGCAAATCCGCATATAAGTAATTATTGCGCTTCTTTCCTTCGTTATAGTTAAACAGCATTCTGTGTACAAGCAGATCGGAATACCTTCTTATTGGCGAAGTAAAATGAGTATAGTATGCAAAGCCAAGCCCATAGTGTCCAATGTTTTTTGCCGAATACTCGGCCTTTGCCATTGAACGGATTGCAAGTTCGTTTATCAGCGTTTCTTCATCGTGGCCACGCACGTTTTCAATAAGCTTTTGGAACTGCATGGAGCTTTTAGCCGAATCAGGATCGAACGAAAACCCGATAGATTTTACAAAGCGCGAAAACTCAATCATTTTTTCCTTATTGGGTTTATCGTGCACCCGGTAAATAAATGGCTTTACGCCTTCTTTTTTTGCACAAGCTATATGGCGCGCAACAACCTGATTGGCAAGAAGCATAAATTCTTCAACAAGGTTATTGCTTTCTTTCGATTCCTTAATAAAAGCCTTTATTGGCGCGCCGTTTTTATCGAGTTCGAATTTCACTTCCTGCGTTGAAAACTCAATGCTTCCTTCGCGTATTCGCTTTTTCCGTAAAATAAGGGCCAGTTTGTGCAACTGTAAAATATCTTCTTCATAATCTCCATTGCGGCCTTCAATAATTTCCTGCACTTCATCGTAGTTAAAGCGTCTTTTACTGTTTATTATTGTTTTCCGTATCTGGTAATCTACAAGTCTTCCGCGCTTTGTTATTTCGGCAATAACGGAATAAGTAAGTCGATCCTCGCCGGGCACAAGCGAACAAACATTATTTGAGAGCACCTCGGGCAGCATTGGAATAACGCGCCCTACAAGATAAACGCTGTTGCCTCTTGTATAAGCTTCTTTATCCAGTTCGGATTTTACGGTCACATAATGGCTGACATCGGCAATGTGAACGCCTACAAGATAGTTTTCGTTTTCAAGCTGCTCTATTGAAAGAGCATCATCAAAATCTTTCGCGTCCGCCGGATCGATGGTAAATACGTTTTTGCTTCTGTAATCCAACCGGCTTTTAATTTCTTTAGACGATATTTTATAGTCCGAACCTTCTACCTCGGCAAGCATCTCCCGGGAAAATTTATTTGGTAAACCAAATTCTTTTGCAATTGATAATATTTCTGTCGAGTAGTTGCCCGCCTTGCCAAGAACTTCCGTAATAACTCCAACCGGACTTAATTTGGGACTGTTCCATTCAATTTCACCAACCGATACCTTATCTCCCGGTTTGGCTTTCATCAGCTTCCTGGAATCCACAACTATGTTTTTATGAATTTCTGCCTCATCGGGTTGAACGAAGTAGATTGTTTTTTGTTTCTGCAGGGTGCCTATTATATAACTTCTTTTTCGTTGTACTATGCCGGTAATCTGTCCCTCAAGGCTTTTACCTTTATGCGAGCCATAAATATACACTTCAACTTTATCTCCCGAGAACGCCGTACCTATATTTCTTTCTGCTATAAAAATATCCTTCATACCAACGTTATCAACTTCAACAAAACCGTACCCGCCGGGAGCGATGTGTAAAATACCCGTCATTGTATTTGTCAAATTCGTACTATTCAACTGGTATCTTTTACCGTTACGTTTAAGAAACATCTCCTCGGTTAAATCGTACAGAGCGGCTTTCATTGCTTCAAGCTCGTGCGATGCGGAAAGCCCAAGAATTTTAGCAAGGTCTCTCGCTTTTATAGATCGGCCCGGATTGTTTTTAAAAAATGCTTTTATTTGTTTTTTCATTAAAACTCAAACCTGTATTTTAAACCTAATTCATTAATCATTTCCGAAGAGCTTGTTGAACTATTATCAATAACCGCGCGCTTTCTTTCAAGGCGCAAAATAAAATTCTCTATAATAGGGTGCTCAAGCCGTATGCTTGCATTACTCAAATCCTGAAACATTTCGGTAGTTCCGCCAATATAATATTTAACAGAACCTATTTCGCCGGTAAGTTTTATTTTAGTTGTGTTATTAACACCGGATTGTATATCCACGCTCTTTACATAATCGCCGGTAAAAGAGTTGATAAGCCCGCTCACTACGCCTCCAACCAAAGAGGTCGCGGAGCCATCGGCAATTTTAAATCGGCCTGTGGTAAAAAACGAAATCGCGTCACTAAGACCTTTCGACTTGTCAGGAGTATTGTTTTTCAGGTTATCAGCCGTAGTATAAATCAATACGTTGTCTCCATTTTGAGTAATATTTTTTCCAAGCTCATTAAAATAGCCCTCGAAATTTATCTTGATAGTCACTTCATCCTCGCTTCCGCTTTTGGAACTTGTAGAAGAGCCTGACTGAGTTGACGAGTTTTGATCGGACGCAATATATCCTTTATATGTTGCCAGGATGTTCAGGTATGGATTTGAAATATCGCTTTCGAATCTTATGGAACCAACCGCGTCAAGGTTCTTAATAATTTCAAGCCTTGAACCTTCAAGCAATTTAAACTCTCCCTGAGTATTAAGTATTCCGCCAATGCTCTGGTATTTAAGGCTTCCGCCAACATCGGCAATCAGTTTGGAGTCGGATTCTTTATTGATAATAAATACAATACGGGCCTGGTTTTTAATTTTTATATCCACATCATAATCGAACATTGAATTGCTTATACGCACCTGACCTTCTTTTTTGTTTTGCGCAGTTTGAATCTTTGTCTCTTTTACACGATCATAATTTGTTTTCTTTACAACCTTAACCGTATCCCATGCTACAGGATATTTATAAACAAATGTTTCGTTATAGCTCCTTATGCCTGTCTGGAAAGGAGGAAATGTCAAGTCAGCGTTTCTTATTTCTATTGGCGCGGTCAAGTTCATTTTACCCTTATCATAAGTAAAAACCACATCGCCGGCCGTGCCCATATATAAATCGCCGTATAAAGATAAATTTGCGTTTTTCGATTCATCTGATAAAACGCTTAAATCTCCGTTCAATCTTACTTCGGCCGTATTTATATTATAACCGTCAAAATAAACTTTACCATGTCCGTTAATTCTGCCTTTGCGTTTAACTCCGTTAGCGTTTTCAACAAACAATTCGTCAATGTTAAGTAAATCGTTAGTGAGTTTTATTTTTAAACCCGCTTTATAACTTATATAATTCGCGTCAACAAAAAACGACCCGTTGGTCAAATTCAGGTAACCGCTTCTGTTCATTTTCTGCATTGTGCCTTCAAAGTTCAAATCGGCATTTATTTTCCCTTTTACATCGCTCACCTGAGGAATTGAATTACCAACAGCGGCCAGATCAAAATCGTTAAAAAGTATTTTAATTTTTAAATTCTCGTTATCTAAAACGCGTTTTTCAACTCCCTTAAAGGCTAAATCAACGGGAAAATTTCCCACCATGGAAAATTTAGGAATAGTGTTTTTATTAGCGGTATCCAAAACTTTAACATCAAATACAGTATTCTTGTCTTTATAATCGGCCCGGCAGTCAAGGTATCCAAATTTTCTGTCCTTAAAAGAAAGGTCGTATATTCCAAGCCGGCTCACAATCACAGGAGCATCAAAGGTTCCTGTAATGCCCGCTTCAAGATTAACATTTGCATTAATGGGATTTGTATTCTCATTGGAATTAATGCCCTTCAAGACTTCCTTTATATTTAATCCGGAAAGGTTAAGTTTCAGGTTCTGTTCCCCTTCAAGCGCAAGCAGTCCGGTAAGGCTGAACCTGGCGCTGCCGGATTTAATCAGAAGATTCTTAATATCAAATTTGTTATCATTCAAGGCAATATTTATCGGGCCCGAGTTTTCCACATCAAGTTTGTTATACATAAAGATCAATGTATCTACCGATAGATCTATAATCGGTTGCGATAAATCGGCCAAAGCTCTTAACCGCCCGCTGAAGTTTTTTTCGTATTCGGCAGAAGCGGCAACATTAAAAATGTTGTTTTTCAGCGAACCGAACAGGTTGATTTTCTGAACTTCAGTTCCGGTATATACTTTATCCACATTAAAATTAATCTTAATGTCATAATCGCTTAAAGTAAAAGTATTGAATTTGTTTTCCACATTCAGAGAGCCATACATTCCGTTAATAAAAATGACATCGTTATCGTTCCAGTATTGCAGATAATTGATGTCAGTTTTTATCATAAAGGCCATACCCTTAGGCGAGGCTTTAAAACTTCCGCTCATCTTTCCGTCCACATCTATTTGTCCGGATTTAAATATTCTTGAGAAAACGGAAAAGTCCTTAAACTCAATCAGAAAATCAATATAAGCGGAATCGGTATCCTTAAAATCGTTTTTACCGAATGATTCCACTGCCTGCTCTTGCTGACCCGGATCCAATTTCAATGACGGGAATGAAGAATTTAGTTTCTTATATACTTCGTTTTTAGATAAAGCAATTTCCTTTACAAACAGGTCCGCTATGTTTTTAACCTTAAACTTGCCATTAAGAGTTATGTTCCCAAATTCCGAAATAAGCTTAAGATTTCTTTCCGAATTTTCACCATCAGCAATAGACAGATTAATTTCCGTATTATTAATTTTGTATTCCTGAAAAGATGATTCATTAAGGTTTAAATCAACATCGGCGTTTATTTTATCGGGGTCAAAGTTTTTTCCTTTCAGGCTGATATCAAAATTCAAATCGCTCTTCATTGCCGTATCCATAGTAATTGTGGCAAGATTAACTTTTTGAACATTGGCATTAAGAGTATACGTCTGGTCATCAGGATTAGTAAAATCAACATTGCCGTTAACCTTGAGTTTTTCCACTCCGGCAGCGGCATCAAACGTAAGGTTAGCCAATCCATTTTGCGTACTACCGTTCAGTTTGCACATATCAAATTTTTCACCGCCAATTACGGTACCATCCGCGGATAAGGCAATATCGGTTTTCATGTTTTTCAGAGAAGCGCCAACTCCATTAATTTTTCCGTCAACATTCAATATAACGGGCATGTTAACAACCGGAGCAAGGTTCAGATTGCTTGTAAGCAAATCAATGTTATAAGCCATATCCTTGGGCCTGAAATCGAGCTTTAAATTTGTTCTTACCCGGCCGCCGTTTATTGACGCGCTTAATCTGGAATTAAAATACAAAGGTTCGCCATCAAACTTAAGCGTATCTATTTTTATGCAATCCATTGTTTTATAAACCGGCAGTTTCAGTTCCGGCATAAAAGCCATTATGTTATTTTCATAAATTTCGGATTTCTTAAAAATAGCGGCTATCTGCATTTTACTGCCCGCGTCAAGATTTTTAATTTTGCCAGTGCAGTTAAGCTTTGTTTCAAGATATTTCAAATCGAGTTTTGCTATTTCGGCGGCGCTAATATTTCCGGCAGCGTGAAAATGCGCTTCCAATTCCCCCTTCATAAAATTCAGCGAAGGGATAATTGCCGCCAAATCGTCGAATGAGAATTTCTTAGCATCAAAAATAATTTCCGTCTTTGATTTGTTAAGACTGTCTTTTGTGATTTTATTAAAAATATTAAGACCTTCGTTTTTTAACGAGAGTTCCATATTGCTTCTTGTTGTCTGCAACAAAAGATTACCCAGAATAATCCTCTGTTTGTTCACAAGAAAATCCCCACTGAAATTTTGAAGATCAAAATTTCTGACATTGGAAACAAAGGCAAGTTTTTTAATATACAGGTAGAAGTCTTTATTATCAATATCGGCTTGCGCACCGCACTCAAAATTCAATCCGCCAATACGCAAATCGCTCATATTGAGGTTATCGTAAACCGCGTTACTGTTCTTTTTAGCTTCATCCTGCAGAGAAAAGTTTATGCCCGATAAATTAACCTTGGAAGCTTTTATTAAAAAAGGGAAAGAGGATTCCGTTGTATCTTTTTCTTTTGGTTTAAATAATTTTGAAACATTAAGGTTGCCCGCTGTGTCTTTCAGCAAAGCTATATTAGCGCCGTGAATACCAACCTCGCGCACATATATCTTTTTATAAAATATTTGAAGCGGACTCGTTCTGACATCAATAAGCTTCGCTTTAAGGAGCGTATCACTTTTCATATTTACCGTAACATCTCTTATATAAAGCGTGGTAAAAATTGTACCGTCAATTTTACCAATGCTGATAGTTCCGTTAAGAGAAGAATTGGCAATTTTTACTACCTGATCACGCAATATGTTTCTGAACAGAGATGTTTGTGTAAACCCGAGAATTAAAAGAATGAGCAAAAAGATTCCGAGAAAAAAGCCGATAATATAATTAACTATTTTATGGAATATTGATCTTTTTTTTGTCTTTATTGCACTATTTTCATTCTCTGTTTTCAATTACCGTATTTTTCGAGTATTGCTGTAATTATTTTCGAAGTAGATTGTTCACTGACGAACTTAATTGTTTTAACCTCGCCGCCGTTTTGTTCAACAGTATCGCGGCCAACTATTTTATCTATGGACCAGTCGGCGCCTTTTACAAGAATATCGGGAATAAGCTCCTTAATAATCAAATCGGGAGTATCTTCATCAAAAAACGTAACATAATCAACCGCTTTAAGGTTTGCAATCAAAAAAGCTCTTTCGCTTTGGTTGATAACGGGCCTGTTTTCACCTTTTATTTTTTTGATAGAAGCATCGGTATTAAGAGCAACAATAAGCACATCTCCGGCAGCCTTAGCTTTGTTAAGGTAGTCAACATGCCCGGCGTGTAAAATATCGAAGCATCCGTTTGTAAAAACCACTTTTTTATTTTCCTGTTTCAGCTTTTTACGAATAGCAACCAACTCGTTTCTGTTTTCAACAATGCTCATCAGTTTTCCCGTTTTACTGTTTCAAATAAATTATCTAATTCTATTGGAACAATTCCAACCTCTTCGCAAACAAGACCGCCCGCATAATTAGCAAGATAAGTAGCCTCCATAATATCTGCTCCTGCGGCAAGCGCCATAGTAAGTGTGGAAATCACAGTATCGCCTGCTCCCGAAACATCGGCAACTATACGCGCTTTTGTAGGCATACGTTTTACGTCTTTACCTTTTTCAAAAATGGCAATACCTTCTTCACTAAGCGTAAGCAATACATATTTCGCATTAAGTTTTGTAAGGAGCTTTTTACCAGCCTCGTTAAGGTCCTCTTCGTTTCTTATTTTCATGCCCAAAACATCTTCGGCCTCTTTTCTGTTCGGCTTCATAACAGTAACATTTTTATACGAAAAAAAGTTGTTAAACTTAGGATCAACCGTTATCAGCTTTTTCTTTTTATTTGCAAGCGCAATTATTTTCTTTATTAAGGCAGGGGTAAGCACGCCCTTGTTGTAATCCTGTAAAATAATACCATCAATACTGTTGATGTTTTTTAGTAGTATGTCGTAAATTTTATTCTGCAATTCGCGGTGAATATATTCTTTGCTTTCCTTATCTACTCTAACCACATGCTGATCTCTTGCAATAACTCTCAACTTGGCTGTTGTTGGTCTTTTGGCGTCAACAATAAGCCCTTCTCCATTCATGTCCGCCGCCTTAACAAGCGAGGTAAAAATATCGCCGTTAAAATCGTTACCAATAATGCCTACAGGCAAAGGAACGCCTTTTAATTTAATAATATTGAACGCGCAGTTAGCTGCTCCTCCAAACCTGTTAAACTCATCGCTAACCTCAATAACAGGCACAGGGGCTTCCGGAGAAATGCGCTTAACATCGCCCCAGGTATAAGAATCAAGCATCATATCGCCAACCACAGCAATTTTTTTATTTACAAAATTCTTTTTTATTTCATTAAGTCTGTTTTTCTGAATACTCATAATCTGCCGGTTTTAGTTTTCCTTGTTTTAGTTTTAACTTGTTTTTTTTGCAGAGTCCACTCCGCGAACGGATTCGAAAGTTTCAGGCGGCTTAATCCGTTATCTGTACCAAACCACAAATACTCTCCATCGAACTGCATACAGGTTATTTTTTTCGATTTGACGCCAAGTTCATCAATATTAATTATGGTAACATTGTTTGTAACCCTGTCTATCAACGCCAAACCTTTCGCATCGTCCTTTTTTTCTTTAACATCAAATGAATAAAGCCCCGCCCACAACTTTCTGCCAGTTCTTTCAAGGCAGTAAATGCCGTTGGCCGTAAGTCCGCTGCCTATATCAATTTTTTCCCATTTGGATTTTCGGTTATACTTAAATATTCCGCCTACGTTAAAGTCTGGTTTCTTTTCCGTAATAAATTCATCTGTTCCGAACCAAATAGCGCCGGGATCAAACACAAAATCGGAAAGGGAAACCGTTTCGCCTTCTCCTTTAAATGCGCTCCCCTTATTACTGTAAAACACATACGAGTTAGAACTTTCGAGCCGTTTTGATTTGTAATATTTATATGTGCCCGCTTCGGTGCCAAACCATATAAGGCTGTCGCCATCAGGTTTAATAGTCTTATAATTGTTGGCTTTTGGTTCGCCTTTGTTTGTAAGGTCAAAATCCGTATATTTTTGTTTTGCCACTTCCAGCCTGGTAAGGTTTATAAACCTGCCAATCCATAAAGTATTTTGAGAAGGGTCATAGTACAAAGAGCGAATCCAGTTTCCAAGTTCGCCCCCAACGCCAAATTTGCGTTTATGCCAGGAATTATGTTTTACATCGTAAGTAAACAAACCTTCGCCCGTACCGGCCCATACATAATTTTTGCTGACAGCAATGCAGTAGAAAAAATCCTGCTCAACATTGCCTTTTTGCGAAGAGAAATTCTCCCACTGGTTTTCTTCCGCAATGTAATGAAATATTCCATGCCCGTAAGTAGATACCCAAATATCTTTATCATCGAACTGAAAAGAAGTAATAATAGCTCCTTCCAAAAACGTGTCCGATATTTTATTCTGGGCAAATGCAGCAATGCTGCAAATAAAAAGGAATAGAAAAATGAAAATTTTTTTCATCAAAATTTAACTTATCAAAAAAGTAAGAATAGAATGACTATAAAAATAAATTACTCTGCAAAATTGCAACACGAGGCAAAAACCATAACCTAAGCGGTTTCAGCCTCATGTCAAAATAAAACTAATAACTTTCTTTTTCTGAAGGGAAATCCTGCTGTTTAACGTCTTCAATGTATTTTTTCACAGCGCCTACAGTCTGTTCCGCAAAATTAGCGTACTTGCGAACAAACCGCGGATGAAAGCCTTCATTTAAGCCAAGCATATCGGGAGTAACAAGAATCTGCCCATCGCAGCCAGAGCCAGCTCCAATGCCAATGGTAGGTATGTTCAAGCTTTCCGTTACTTCTTTTGCAAGAGCAGCTGGAATTTTTTCGAGCACTATAGAAAAAGCTCCCGCTTCTTCAATAATTTTGGCATCCTTCAATATTTCTTTGGCTTCATCATCGTTACGGCCTCTTTCCCTGTAAGTTCCAAACTGATGAATGCTTTGAGGCGTAAGCCCTATATGCCCCATAACCGGTATGCCGGCTTCGGAAATTTTTCTTACGGTTTCAGCAACCCTTTCACCGCCTTCAAGTTTTACAGCCCCCGCCGATGTTTCTTTCATGATGCGTCCGGCATTTCTGAAACCTTCATCTGTTGAAAGCTGATAAGACATAAATGGCAGGTCAACAACAACCATGGCGCGCTGAACGCCTTTTGTAACAGCTTTTGTATGATATATCATTTCATCCATGGTAACAGGCAAAGTTGTTTCGTTACCCTGAAAAACGTTGCCGAGAGAATCGCCTATTAAAATAAAATCAATTCCGGCCTGATCAATTAATTTTGCCGTTATATAATCGTATGCTGTAAGAGCCGAAATTTTTGTTCCGTTCTTTTTCATCAGCATAAATGTATTGGTTGTAATTCTTCTAAAATCTGTGTGTGTGCTTGCACTCATATTCGTTCCCATCTGTTTAATTATTAATGTCCCAGAATTCCTTAAATCCTTGCATAATTGCCTCGCCAAGAGCATCGTAATCGGTTTTTCCGTTTATTATATTGTCTACTTCAATTGTGCCTTTGTTCAATTCTTCGTACAGGAATTCTTTATTCTTTTCAGAAAGATTAAGGTACTCCGAGATTGTTTTATGATGGCTTCCGCACAGTATTGAACCATGCTGTAAAACCACTTTATCTAATTTTCTCTGCGCGCTGCCAACAAGTTTTTTACCGTCATATTTAATCTCACTCTTGGCAGAATTTGCAAAGCAAACTACGCTTTTTTCTTGTTTATAGAAAGTGTGAAAATCGGGTTGCTTTTTTTCGAGCTCGGCTCCGTTAAATTTTGGGTTATACTTACGCAATCCGTTCAAGAGGGCATAATTGATTTTTTCGTAAATCTGTACCGCTGTTAACCCGCATGAAAGGCTGATGATAACCGAATAAGTCTGCTCCTCCGAGTGAAGAATAGCCCTTCCGCCGGTAGGCCGCCTAACCAGATCAATACCGTCTTTTTTTGCCTTTTCCGCATCAATAGAATCCTCTTTCTGGTTTGCGCCAAGCGATATACAATACGGCTTCCATCTGTAAAGCCTGAAATAGCCTTCATCGGGTTTGCAGTTTTTAACAAGTTCCATATCATAATCCATATTATACTGCCCCGAATTAAAACCCGTATTGTTAAAATTCCATATCACTTTCCTAATATACCTCTTGAGCTTTGGCTTATAAAATTGAGAATAACGTCTATGTATTTTACATCTTTCATTTCCTGCTCAATAACTTTTACAGCCTGCGAAAAATTATACCCGGAATTATAAAGAATAGTATATGCTTTTTTAATATCGTAGATTTCATCGTTGGTAAAACCTCTTCTTCTAAGCCCAATAACATTAAGCCCGGCATATTTCAACGGTTCGCCGCCAGCAGTAATAAACGGAGGGACGTCTTTAATAATTCTGAACCCGCCGCCTATCATACTATGAGCGCCTACTTTAGAAAACTGATGGATTGGAGTACAACCGCCCACAATAGCCCAATCGCCAACAGTTACATGACCGCCGACCTGAACGCTATTTGCAAGTATTACATTATCGCCTATCACGCAATCGTGAGCAACATGAGCATAAGCCATAAGCAAACAGTTTTTACCGATCCTGGAAAAACCGGTTTCCTTTGTTCCACGGTGTAATGTAACAAATTCATGAATTGTAGTATTATCTCCAATATAAAACTGGGTAGCTTCCTTATCGAACTTTAAATCCTGCGGAACATGAGCAACCGATACGGCCTGGTAAATTGTAACGTTTTTACCGATTCTTGCGCCGTCATAAATAACGGCATGAGGCCCTATTTTGCAGTCATCGCCTATTTCAACATCATCGTAAATAACAGCATAAGGACCAATTGAAATATTATTGCCCAATTTAGCTTTGGGACTCACTATTGCAGAAGAATGGATATTATTCATATTATAAATTTATTTTTTGTTTGGTTTATCGTTTCTATCTACTATGCCGGCCATAAACTCTGCTTCGGCCGCAAGAAGCTCGTTCACAAAAGCCTTGCCTTTCATTACTATTATTTTGCTTTTCTTGGTAATCAGTTCAACTTCAAGGTGAAGCGTATCGCCAGGCATCACTTGTCTTCTGAATTTGGCATTATTAATCTGCATAAAAAGAACAAGTTTATCTTCCGGATTTGAAAAGGAATTTAATAAAAGAACACCGCCGGTTTGAGCCATTGCTTCCAGAATCAGAACGCCAGGCATAATTGGCTGCCCCGGGAAATGCCCCTGGAAGAAAGGTTCGTTTATAGTCACGTTTTTTATACCAACAATTTTCTTATCCAAATCCAGATATATGATCTTATCTACAAGTAAAAACGGATATCTGTGAGGCAGTATTTTTAATATTGCTTCGGTATCAAGAACAACGCCTTCTTTTTTTACGAGCTGGTATTTTTTTACAATTTTCTTCTGCTGGTACATTTTTCTTATCAACTTGGCAAATTCAACATTGGCCTTGTGTCCGGGTCGTGCTGCAAGCACCTGCGCCTTAATTGGAGCGCCAATAAGGGCAAGATCGCCCATCATATCCAAAAGTTTATGGCGCGCCGGTTCATTTCTAAACCTCAATTCCTTACTGTTAAGAATACCGTTTTCACCAATTGTCACGTTGCTTTCTATTGAGAGTTTATTTCTTAATTGTTCAAGCTCCACGTCATTCATGGCCTTATCCACAATAACAACCGCGTTATCAATATCGCCCCCTTTAATAAGACCGAGGTTCGAAAGCGATTCAACTTCGCTCAGAAAACAGAACGTTCTCGCCGGAGCAAATTCCGTCACAAATTCCTTTTCAAGATCAAATAAACCGGTATGCTGGCTTCCCAAAGCAGGGTTCTGATAATCAACCATTACGGTAATTCTGTAATTATCCAGCGGAAGAGCAACAATATCTATTTTGTTTTCTTCGTTGTGGTAGGTTACTGTTTCATCAATAATTAAATAGTCTTTAGGCGCGTCCTGTTGTGTAAAACCGGCTTTTATCAAGGCGTCAACATAAGGGTTCGCGCTCCCATCACCAATAGGAGGTTCAATTCCGTCTAACTCAATTATTATATTATCTATTTGCAAACCAACAATTGCGGCAAGCACATGTTCAACCGTATGAACACACGCGTCTCCAATTGCAAGGGTTGTTCCGCGCGAAACGTCTACCACATAATCTGTTGTCGCGGGAATTTCAGGATTGCCGCCAAGGTCTGTTCTTATAAATCTTATTCCGTAATTTTCGGGGGCTGGTTTAAATGTCATTGTACAGTCCGTACCGGTATGTAAGCCTACGCCCGATATGGATACAGGGTTTGTAATGGTTCTTTGTAATTCTAACATTAATTTCTCAATCTAAATTTAAAATGTGTAGCTAAATTATTATAAAACAACCTTCTAAAATAACAACTTAACCCCTGAAATACAATAAAGTTCCTGTTTTGGGGAATGGTAATTAAAGACTTTAAAAAAGTCTCTTTTTCTTTGTTCCAAGCCCAGGTTTCCACATTTCAATTCCAATGAAAAAATAATGCATATTATCAATCCGCTTTATATATTACAGAGGTGTATTGTGTTTCCCCAACCATCCGGCAAACGGTTTATTTTTTGCAGGACTTAAACTTTTTGTGCCCATATCGTGTTAGCTATTGTAAACGCACTGGTCACAGAGAACAGTCTTAAGGTCACAAGCGTTTTGGTCACCTTTAAAGTGTGCTATCAGATTATAATAACTAATAAAAATTAACAAAACTGGAGTATGAACATGTTGCAAAATGTTCCTATAACCGTAGCCCACGGAGACGGCATAGGCCCGGAAATTATGGACGCCACACTACGCATAATTAAAGCGGCCGGAGCAATGATTGATATTGAAACAATTGAAATTGGCGAGAAGGTTTATCTTAACGGCAACCCCACAGGGATAGATGACAGCGCCTGGGACTCCCTGAAACGCACAAAAGTTTTTCTGAAAGCTCCAATTACCACTCCGCAGGGAGGCGGTTTTAAAAGCCTGAATGTTACCGCGCGCGTTACTTTGGGGTTATATGCCAATGTAAGGCCCTGTGTTTCTTACCATCCTTTTGTTGATACCAAACACCCCGGAATGGACGTTGTGATTATCCGGGAAAACGAAGAAGACCTTTATACGGGTATTGAATACCGTCAGACGGACGAAGTTTATCAGGGTTTAAAACTAATTTCAAAGCCGGGCAGCGAAAAAATAATACGTTACGCCTTTGAATACGCCCGCAATAACAACCGTAAAAAAGTCACCTGTTTTATGAAAGATAATATCATGAAAATGACGGACGGACTTTTCCATAAAACATTTGATAAAATTGCGGCTGAATACCCGGATATTGAAAACGAATCGTGGATTGTGGATATAGGCGCCGCAAAACTTGCCGATACTCCCGGTAATTTTGACGTAATTGTAATGGAAAACCTGTATGGAGATATATTATCCGATGTGGCAGCCCAAATAGCCGGTTCGGTAGGGCTCGCGGGTTCGGCCAATATTGGCGAGTTCGGAGCTATGTTCGAAGCCATACACGGATCGGCTCCGAGAAGAGCCGGGCAAAACGTTGCGAACCCTTCAGGTCTGTTGCTTGGAGCGGTGTTAATGCTCAATCATATCGGGCAGAATGAAATAGCCGCAAAAGTCCATAACGCGTGGCTTAAAACTATTGAAGACGGCATACATACTTACGATATTTTTAAAGACGGTATAAGCGTTCGTAAAGTAGGGACTAAGGAATTTGCAGACGCGGTTATTGAAAGAATAGGCGAAAAGCCTGTAAAACTGAAACCCGTAGACTACCCAGAAACAGACGACAAAAACAGTTTTACAAGACATAAATACGTAAAAGAACCGAACGCTAAAAAAGATCTGTCCGGAGTAGACGTATTCCTTCACTGGGAAGGAGACTCGGCCGAACAGCTCGCTGACAAATTGATGGCAAGCGCATCAGGCAAGTTTCAACTGCTTTCAATATTTAACCGCGGTGTAAAGGTATATCCCAACGCGGGCAGTAACATTTTCAGAACCGACCACTACCGCTGCCGGTTTATGGCCGCAGATACCGCTCTGACAGTTACAAATAACGATGTAATTGAATTATTGAAGCTGATAGATAAACAGGGACTGGATTTTATACAGGTTCAAAATCTTTATAATTTTGATGGAGAACCAGGTTACTCAGGCGCGCAAGGTTGATAGCTGATTATTGTGGAATTGAATTGTAAAAAAAAGGGACCAAAACGGTTCCTTTTTTTTACTAAAATTTTATTCTAATTTCTTTTTTATTTCATTTAGTTCATTTTCAAGATTTTTTATCCTTGCCGCATAATCAGCAAGGTTTCGGATATGTACTTCAGTCACTTTTGCCTTTTTCAATTCCTTTGCCGGGTACCCGAAATAAACGCCCGGAGTATTGATGGATTTAGGCACGCCCGATTGAGCAGCTATAATAACTCCGTCACAAAGCTCTATATGCCCGTTAAGCCCTACCTGCCCGGCTAAAATGCAATGGTTGCCTACTTTGGAGCTTCCCGAAATTCCACTTTGAGCTGAAATTGCAGTATCTTCTCCAACAACGCAATTATGAGCAATTTGTACAAGGTTATCAATCTTAGCGCCTCTTTTAACAATTGTAGAACCAAGAGCCGCGCGGTCTATTGAGACGTTGGAACCAAGTTCAACATCATCTTCAACAACAACATTGCCTATCTGCGGAATTTTAATATAGGCGCCTTTTTCATCGTTAATATATCCGAATCCGTCTGAGCCAATAACCGTACCGGGATGAATAATTACTCTTTTGCCTATTTTGCAATTTTCGCGAACGCTTACATTTTGGAAAAGTATTGTATCATCGCCAATTTCAACGTTTTCAAGAAGAACAGTGTTATGAAAAATTCTGGCGTTATCGCCAATTCTGCAATTGGCGGAAACGACAACATTTTTACCAAGAGCAACGTTCCTGCCAACTATGGCTGAAGGATGAATAGATGCCGATTTATCAATACCTTCGAGTTTAAACTCGGGTTTGAACCAGGTAAGTAAAATTTTAATAAAAGCCTTATTCGGGTCTTTTACTTCAATGTACGTAATATCGGAGCGGGTTTTATCAAAGCCTTTTTTAACAAGTATGGCCGAAGCTTTTGTCGTTGCAAAAAACTTTTTAAAAAGATCGGCATACAAAAAGGTAAGCTCTCCATTTTGGGCATCTTCAATTTTGGCCACGCCCGAAATTGAGATTTCGGTTTCGCCTGTAATTTCCCCTTCAACTGCCGCTGCAATTTCTTTAACGCTTAATACCATTACTTATTTAAGTTTTAATTTTTCAATAACTTTATTTGTCATATCGTATTTTTCTTTAGCGTATAAAAGCATAACGTCTCCGCTTCTATCAAACAAAAAATCAAGTTCTTCATCAACGGCAACTTCTTTTATAGCGTTAAAAACTTTATTCTGTACAGGCTTCATAATTTCGTCCTGTTTTTTAAATAACTCTCCGTTTGCGCCAAACTTTGCTTCCCTGTACTCACCTACTTTTTTTTCGAGTTTTACCAGTTCGGCCTCTGTTTCCGTACGGGTTTGTTCGCTCATAATGAGCTTTCTTTTTTCATAATCATCGTATTTCGATTTCCAGTCACCTTCAAGCTTGCTCAATTCGGCCTGCCAGTCTTTGATAATAATATCAAGTTTAGCCTGTGCATCCTGCGCGTCAGGCAACTTATCCATAATCGCGTCGGAATCCACATAACCTATTTTGAGCTGTGCGAATGAAACCGAAGCAAACAAGAAAATTACAGAACTGAACAAAAGAGTTTTGCGAAACATATATTCTCCCGATCTTTTAAAAGTTTATAGATTAACTTTTATACATTTAATATAAGCGTTGTCACAATCTGCTTAAAAAAAACAAATAAAGCTGTCCCAAAATTTATCCTCAACTTATAAATATAAGTTAGTTAAAAACCAGAACAGCTTCAAACAATAAAAAGGATAAAACTTATTTTCCTCTTTTCAATTTATCAAGAACCTTAAAGGTAATATCAAAAGCGGAATCTGCGTAAAGCAAGAATGCGTCTCCTGTTTTATCGAAAACAAACTGCATTCCTTCTTCCTTGGCTACATCGTTAATTGCTTTAATGATTTTTTCTTTAACAGGTTTTAACAGTTGATCCTGTTTCTGGTAAGCTTCTCCGCCCTGACCGAACTTTGCTTTTTTATAATCAACAATCTGTTGTTCAAGTTCAATAAGTTTTTTCTGAGCTTCCTGTTTTTTAGCATCTGTCATTGTGGAAACCTGTTTTTGCAGATCGGCATAATTCTGCTGGTATACCTGAGTCATACTATCAGCAACTGCATTCCAATCTTTAAATATCGCGTCAAGGTCTCCCTGAACTTTTACAGCTTCCGGGAACTGTGCAAAAATTATCTGAGAATCCACATAACCTAATTTTTGAGGAGCCTGCGAAAACAAATTGCTCCCTGTTAAAAGAAGAACAGCAATTAAAAAAATGTATCTTTTCACTATATTATCCTTTGATTTATGTTAAAAAAATTATGTTTTTAAAATCCTTTTCCGAATTGGAAATGAAACAGCCATGCCGGATTATTGCCATCAACAGATTTTCTATCAAAACCATAGCCAAGGTCAAAACCTATTAACCCAATCGGGTTGATCATAACCCTTGCGCCAACACCTACAGATTTCTTAAGATCGTACATATCCGCATTATTAACGTCTTTAAACACATTGCCCGCTTCCGCAAAACACAAGAGATATAAAGGCATAGGTTCCATAGAAACCGCGAAACGAAGTTCGGCTGTATACTTTGTCATAAAGAAACCGCCATAAGTATTGCCAAGCGTTCCGTTCGGCAGAATTGGGCCTACGGTTCTGTCTTCATAACCTCGCAAAGGCGTAGTGTTTACAACCATGCCGTTACCGCCCATGTAATAAGATTCAAACGGAGGTATTTCCACACCGCCATCCATCTTGTGTATAAAGCCTATTGTTGTGGAAGTATACAGAGCTATTCTGTTTGTATTGAATAAACGTTTATACCATTCCGACTGAAAATTGATTTTGTAAAAATTCAGGTTACCTGGCAAAAATGGTCCGCCGTTTAATTCGCCATCCAGCACCACAGATGAACCAAGCGAGGGGAATATTGGATTATCAACATTCTTACGACTTATGGTTAAACCTAATGTAAACTGACGCGAAATTCCGGTATTATAATAATAACTTCCATAAGTCACATCATTATACTGGTACTTTATAAGGCCCTGAATGTAAAAATAATCATCAGGCCATTTTAGTCTTCTTCCTACCTTGAAAGAAGCGCCGGTCTGAGACATTTCATAAATATACGATTGACGCGTATCAAAAATTTCGCAACCTACAAGCGTAGGGGTATTCATAAACCAAGGCTCGGTAAAACCGAGAGAAAAAGTTCTGTAATAATTACCAACGCCAAACTGCCAGTTAAAACTTAAAATCTGTCCGGCGCCCATCTGGAAAGGTTCCGCGAGCGAAAAGTTTGTAAGCGTAACGCCAACCGAACCGCTGAAACCATAGCTTCCGCTATAACCAACGGAGGCGTTAAGATAATCGCTCGATTTTTCTTCAACCTGAAAAACTACGTTTACAGTGCTATCGTTTTTCAGAGAATAATCCGCTCCGTTCTGATAAAGTTTTTCAGAATTGAAGAACTGAAGATTTGCAAGCTGCTGCAAGCTTCTGAAGAGAGCCGCGCGGTTAAAATAATCGCCGGGAATTGTGTAAAGTTCTCTTCTGATAACTTTATCCATTGTCTTATCGTTACCGTTAATATCAACACTGCCTATTTTAAACTGATTCTTTTCGTTTATTTGAATATTAATATCAACAGAATCCTGACCAACTTTTGTTTCGTTGGCGCGCATATCAAGTAGAAGATAACCATTATCAAGATAAAGCGAAGCGACATCTGTTTGTTTTTCGCTCATCCTTAAGTTCTGGTTGAATTTTTCCACATTGTATACATCGCCCTTTGCAAAATCGAGCCGTTCGGAAAGGAGTTGGTTTGAATAGATGGTATTACCTTCCCAAGTAATGTTTCTTATTCTATATTGCGGCCCTTCCGCCACTTTTATTTTGATGGTAAGGTCTTTGTTATTATTGGAGTAGATAAGAGTATCCGACAAGATTTCGGCATCTTTATAACCGTTCTTTTTGTAAAATTTAAGAATCAGGTTTTTATCGTCTTCGTATTTTTTCTTATCAAATTTATTTTTTGTCCAGAACTTCCACCACTTGGCTTCGGAAATTTCGCTCATTTCGCCGCGCAGATCGCTGTCTTTAAATTTATTGTTTCCCTCAAACTCAATGTGTCTTACAACTATTCTGTCATCTTCGGCAATTTTAAGCTTAAGCACAACCCTGTCCTTAATCTTGGCAATTAAATTAGTGTTTGCAATTTCGCTTTTTTTATACTCGGTTACATATTCATCCGAAAGGTCTTTGGTATTATGCCAGATCGCTTTAATTGCATCTTTAGTCGTATCGGCAGTATAGTAGGTATAAGTAAGCGGGGTAATACTTGCGTTAAGGTAGCCGTCTTCATCATAAAGCGCTTTTATCTTCTGAATTGTTCTGGAAACTTCCTGAGGTTTTACAATACCACCGCGCATAAAGTTGATTTTAGCTTCAATGTTCGAGGTACTAAGTTCATCATTCCCCTCAATGGCAACTTTTTCCACCCTGGGATATTCCTGAACTTTAATTAACAGAAAGACGCCGTCTCCAACCTGCTTATCTATAACAATCTGCACATCAGAAAAAATATTAAGCGACCAAAGCTGCTTTATCGCATTAATAGTCTGATCTCCCGGAACCTGAATTTCATCGTTAACCTTAAGGCCGCTGTTAGATAAGATTGCGTTATAATCCGCAGCCTTATTCCCCTCAACCGAAACACCCAGTATTTTATAGCTGGTTCGTGCAACCTGCGGAAAAGAATCTGAATAAATAGAAACGAAAATTAATGTGGATAGCAACAGTTTAAATAAGTACTTTGAGGATGTTTGCAACATTCTATACGCCTTTTTCTTTCTTTATTATTTGTTCGCTTACTTTTCCGAATCTTCTTTCTCGTTTTTGAAAATTCTTTATTGCTTCATATAAATTTTTTCTCCTGAAATCTGGCCAAAGCACATCCGAAATAAAAATTTCGGCATAGGCAATTTGCCAAAGCAGGAAATTGCTAACACGCATTTCACCGCTGGTTCTTATCAGCAGGTCCGGATCGGGCATAAAGCTTGTGTTAAGAAACCGCGAAAAGGTTTGTTCGTCAACGTCTTCAGCCTTTAGTTTACTCGAAATAATTTTTCTTACTGCATCAATAATTTCCCATCTGCCGCTGTAACTTAACGCCAGATTCAGAACAAGGTCGTTATTATCCTTAGTCATTTCAATAGCATCATTCAATTCAACCTGTAACGCTACTGGCAGTTTGGAAATATTGCCGATAGCAGTGACCTTGATATTGTTTGCGTTAAGCTCACCAATTTCCTTGCGAAGACTGCCAAGGAAAAGCTTCATAAGGGTAGAAACTTCTTCTTTGGGCCGTTTCCAGTTTTCTGTAGAAAATGTATATAAAGTTAAAAACTTTACACCAAGCTGGGAACAAGTTTCCACAATATCCCGGACAGATTCAATGCCAATTTTGTGCCCGGCGGCTCTTGGGAGCCCTCTTTTTTGAGCCCATCTGCCGTTTCCGTCCATTATTATTGCTATGTGCTGAGGAATCTGACCCGATTCTTTTAATACTGCCTGCAGTTTAATATCAGACTCGGACTGCCTTTTTCCCAAATCTATATCCTAATAATGATTAAGTTGGTAAAATTAAAGCTAAGTTGTTTTAATGTCAAGGTTTGTATTATGGGTCTTTTTTTTAAAATATTTACTTGTTTGATAGAATTATTATATATTATTCCTAACGATTAATGACAATGCACAGTTTTAATGATGAGGTATGTTATGCAGGTTGAAGAGGAAATTATATGGCAATGCCAGTATTGCGGCACACATAATTACACATCCGTAGATATTACAATGGTCGGGAAACAGGATTTTATTGAAGACTGCAGAATTTGCAGCCGCCCTACCCGAGTTGTTGTAACTATAGACCGAGACGATAATGTTATGGTCGATTGCCGTCTTTGCGACGAATAATCTACCATAACTTTTTCTCTCGCCGGATATTAATTTCTTATTGGGCACAATAAGATAGCAGCTTATTGTGTCTTTAGTTAAAACTTTTACCGGCTTGTTAGTCCATTATCATTCTTAAGAATGATGAACTTTCATCATCGTCTTCAGCTTCTTCGTTTTGTTTTTTAATTTTATCTTTTGCCGCGTCAATATATGGTTCTATATTAAAACCGCTCTTAGGAACTTCCGCGTTTTCATTCTGGAAATTGGATTTTGCGCCATTTACACGAATAAATGTAGGAACTTCGAGATCGTCCTGTTCAATATCATCCGGGTTGCCAAAAACAAATCCTTTCCTCGAAAACAATGTTTCCGTAGGAGCCTGGAATGCTTTCTTCGCGGTATTATTGCCTGTATTCTTAGCCGTTCCGGTATCGAATCCGGTTGCAATTACAGTGTAAGAAATATAATCGTTCATTTCCTCGTTCTGTACAAGTCCGAATATTATATTAGCTTCTTCTCCGGCAGCCTGGTAAATAACATTATTGCCTTCATAAATCTCTTCCATTGTGATATTGCTTGAACCGGTAACATTAAGAAGAACGCTTTTAGCTCCCTTAATATTAACGCCTTCGAGCAACGGACTTGAAATAGCCTTTTGAGCAGCTTCAATAGCGCGGTTTTCTCCGCTTGCAACACCGCAGCCCATAAGAGCATCGCCGCTTTCGTTCATAACGGAACGGACATCGGCAAAATCCACATTTATTATACCCTGTACGGTAATAATATCCGCAATGCCTCTTGTAGCTTCGTAAAGAACTTCATTCGGTTTATCGAAAGAAGTAAAAGCGGAAGCGCCTTTATCTATAATGCTTAAAAGTCTGTTATTAGGAATAACAATCAGGCTGTCTACAAACTGTTTGAGTTCCATGATACCTTTTTCGGCATTGAGCATTCTTTTTTTACCTTCCCAGCTGAAAGGTTTGGTAACAATACCAACAACCAAAGAGCCAAGGCTTTTTGCAATTGAAGCAATTACAGGAGCCGCGCCAGTTCCGGTTCCGCCCCCCATTCCTGCAGTTACAAAAACCATATCTGCACCGCTAAGGGTTTCAGTCATCTTTTCGCGATCTTCTTCAACGGCTTTTTTACCAACCGAAGGATCGGCGCCGGCGCCCAGACCACGAGTTATGGCCGAACCGACATGAATTTTTTGTGACGCGCTGCTGCTATCCAGAGCCTGCGCATCCGTATTAACGGCAACATATTCAACGCCTGTTAAACCGCGTCTGATCATGCTTTCAATAGCATTACATCCGCCGCCGCCTACGCCAACAACTTTAAGAACTGCGCTCATTGATTTTGTCCTGTCAATTGTAACAAATTTTGCTGAACTGGTATTAGCGTCAGCCATATATTACCTCCTATATATAAAATATTATAGCTCTTCAAAAAAATCCTTTATTTTACCGAATATCTCGGATGTTTTATTTACCAGCCCCGGGCCCTTTTCTCTGATTTTCTCTTCTTCTTTTTTAGTAGGCTTTGCTGCCGGTTCCGGTATATGTACAATCTCGCTCGATTTTTCTCCTGGTATGCCTCTTATCAATCCCGCTACGGTTGCAAATTCAGGGCTTTCAATTTCGTTTGAAAGGCCGGAACCCAAATCCTGAGGAACACCTATTCTTGTTGGCAGTCCGAATACTTCTTCTGCCAATTCTATACACCCTTTCAGTAAAGACCCGCCCCCGGTTAATACGATACCAGCTTTAATTTTATTCTTATACCCCGAGTTGCGAATATCATTCTCTATCAAGGAAAACAGTTCCCGCATCCTTAAGCTTACTATCTGGGTCAAAAGGCTAATTGGTATTGTCGAGTTTCCACGGGCGCCCACTCCGTGTATCAATATTTCTTCTTCTTTTATTATTGAATTTTCGGTCGCATAGCCATATTCTTTTTTCAGCTTTTCGGCTTCATCGGTTATAATGCCAAGAGACTCTCTTATATCATTAGTAACCTGATTGCCCGCAATGCCTATCACTTTTGAGTGCTTTATTGTTTTATTATGGAATATTGCTATATCCGTTGTACCGCCGCCTATATCTATAAGTACAACGCCCAAATCTTTTTCGTTTTCTTCAAGCACCGAAGAGCTTGAAGCAATTGGCTGTAATATGTAATCTTTAACTTTTAAGCCGGCACGCTCAACCGATTTCTTGATGTTCGAAATTGCCGGTATCGAAGCCAGTACTATATGGTTTGTAGCTTCGAGCCGTGAGCCGGACATTCCGATAGGGTTTTCAATTCCGCCCTGATGATCAATATTAAATTCTTCCGGAATAATGTGGAGAATTTGTTTATCGGAAGGAATTCTTATCGTCCTTACATCTTCTTCAAGCCTGTTGAGATCGGCCTGTGTAATCTCGTCATCTTCGTTATTAATAGTAACAAAGTTGCGGTGCCTTATGCTTGTAATATGCTCGCCGGCAACACCAACGTTAACCTTTGATATTTCCAGCCCGGCACGGTTGGAAGCTATCCTTACAGCCTCTTTAATTGCCTGAGCGGTTTTTCCAATATTAGACACAAGTCCCTTATTCATACCGTCTGAAGGAGCAATACCAAAACCCAGTACATTTATAGATTCGTTCTCTGTAATTTCCGCTATTACGGCGCATACTTTTGTTGTTCCAAGGTCTAAACCCGCTATTATATTTTTCTTCATTGTTAAATTCCTATCCATTCGACTTACCCATAAATATGAGTTTTGAGTATCTTAAATCTATATAATTTAAGCTGTCTGCCAGCTGATTATTGTAGTTTTTATAAAGCGACTCCAGGTAAACAATTTTACGCGCATCTTCACCTTTGCCAAAAATTACTGACGAATTGAAACAATTAAAGTTTAAAAGAATATCGGAACCGTTATTCAAATCTATTTGTGTAAGCGATTTAAACAAATCGTTATCAATGTACTTGAAGCCATCCATTATTTTGAAAGCTTCCCTGATATCATCACTGTAGTATTTATCCCGTACCTTGAGGTTCTTCATATCTTTTGAATTAATTATCAACGGCATTTCCGATATATTCGCGTAAGCAAAAACCGGCAGTATTTCGTACTTATCGGTTATCAGATATGCCTCGTCATTTTTTTGGAGCATTGCTTTTATTTTTCTTTCTTCAATGTAAACTTTTACATTTTTTTCATCGGATAATTCTATTTCCGCCTTTTTAATATATGGATGTTTTTCTATTCTGTCTTTGAGTATGGGCAAATCGATAGCGGCAAGCGATGCCGGATTATCGAGCCTTGCAAACTTCAAATACTCTGCTTCGGGAAGCAGGTAATAGCCCTGTATGGAAACCGATGCTATTGTTACTTTCGGTTTTTCCTTATTGCCGAAAAACGTTAGAAGAGCCAGGCATAAAACCAGCGCCATAAAAAGCAATGTACTTAATATTTTTGCCTTGGTGCTCAATTATTTTTTGCTTCCTTTCAGAATATCAACAAATTTTTCGCCGTATTTCCATATATCGCCGGCGCCCATGGTTACTATTATATCTCCTTCCTTTTTTATACTATTAAGCAAATTTGGTATTTCGTTTTTATCTTTAACATAAATAACGTTTTTATGCCCGAACTTTTTCGCAATATTGGCAATCAGCTCGCCCGTTACTCCTTCAATCGGTTCTTCGCGCGCAGGATATATATCCGTGCAAATAAATACATCCGAATTAAGAAACGAACGGCCAAACTCCTGATAAAAATCTCTTGTTCTTGTAAACAAATGCGGTTGAAAAACCACAATAAGGCGTCTATCCCAACCCGATCTTATAGCGGCAAGAGTCGCGGATGTTTCAGTTGGATGATGAGCGTAATCGTCTATTACAAGCACTTCCTTATTATACTTTGTTTCGAATCTGCGGTATACGCCGGTAAACGATTCGAGCGCTTTTTTTATTACTTTGAAATCTATGCCAAGCTCTTTTGCAATAATAACTGCAACAAGCGAATTCTTTACATTATGAATACCCGGTATTTTAAGATGAATTTCGCCAATATCTTCGCCGAAATATTTTACATGAAAGCTGCTTGAAAACTCGGTGTGTTTTACATCTACAGCTCTTACATCTGCCTGGCTTGTAAGTCCGTATGTAATAATTTTTTTGTTAATATCAGGAATAATATCCTGCAAAGCGGGTTCGTCAAGACAAATGGCAACAAACCCGAAAAAGGGCACTTTGTTCGCGAACTCTATAAACGCGGCTTTGATATCATCAAGGTCTTTATATGTATCAAGATGTTCCTTTTCGAGCGTGGTTATTGCCGCAATAGTAGGAGTAAGTTTCAGAAAAGTTCTGTCAAACTCATCAGCTTCAACAACAATAAACTCGCCGTCACCAAGTCTGGCGTTTGTGCCGCCAAGACCGCTCAATTTGCCGCCGACAATAATTGTGGGGTCTATTTTGCCTTCTGTTAAAGCAAGCCCTACCATTGAAGTTGTTGTTGTTTTGCCATGTGTTCCAGCAATACCAATTCCGTATTTCATGCGCATGCATTCGGCAAGCATTTCCGCGCGTTTTATTACAGGTATTTTTTTCTCAATAGCGGCCAGAATTTCAGGATTATCGGGAGATACAGCCGATGAATAAACAAGCACGTCAACATCTTTAACATTTTCAGCCGAATGTCCTTCGTATATTTTAATACCAAGGCTTTGTAATCTTTTTGTAATATCTGTCAGCGCCCTGTCAGATCCGGAAACTTCAAAACCCTGCGAGAGAAGAATTTCTGCAATTCCGCTCATTCCAATTCCACCGATACCGACAAAGTGCACTTTCTTAATATTCTTAAACATTTATTTCTCTACTTTAGCTTTTAATTCTCTAAACATACTCACTAATTCGTTTTGGTTTTCATAATCCTGTGGTCTTATAATCAACGGCGCTCTTTTATTCTTAAACCTTATTCTTATCAGCTGAAAAGGATTGCTGTACATAAATGTTTTCTCTTTTGAGACATTTATCTTTACAATATCCTTGACCAGATAAGCGCGGTTTTTGCGCCTGTTTACAAGCATTATGCTTGTATCATCAATTATAAGCTTTCTGTTTAAAAACAAATTATATGCTATGCTTATAAAAACAATTATCAATATCAAAACGAAGAAATATATTATTGGGTCCATTATCAAACTAAACGAACCGCCTATAAGCTGCCCGCGTACAACCACATAAAGTACAAAGACAAGAAAATAAATTATGGCCGACTGATAATACAGAGCCATATTGTATTTGAACGTCTGTTGTTTATTCTCTTTGTTTTCCATTATAATTCTTCCGCCAGTTTAATTGCATTTTGAGCTATTACTTTAGCCGCATCTGTACGCGCAAGATTTTTACAGTTGTTTTTTATTTCTTCAAGTTTTTTATCGTCATTAACAAGTTCGTCAATTGTTTTGGCAAACTCCGCATCCAGATTTTTTTCTTCAATCAATACCGCGCCGTTAGCATCTGCAAGCGATTTGGCATTGTAGTACTGATGATTTTCAGCAACATTCGGCGAAGGAATTAATACTGACGCCTTGCCGAGTATTGTAAGTTCAGCCAAAGTTGTCGCTCCGGAACGGGATACAACCATATCACATGCGGAATACGCGTCATTCATATTGTCTATAAAAGCGCTTATCCATATTCCCGCCGAACTTAAATTTTCGTATTGACTTATATAGTATTTTCCTGTTTGCCATATAAGCTGAATGTTGTTCTTCTTAAAATAGTCAAGGTTTTCGGCAATGGTTTTATTTACCATTTTAGCGCCAAGACTTCCGCCCAAAACCAACACGGTTTTTTTGTTGGGGTCAAGCCCAAATGTTTTTAGCGCCGCGGTCCTGTCTCCGCTTTTAAGGCTTTCTCTAACAGGGTTGCCAACTGTCTTAAGTTTGCTTTTATTCTTAAAATATTTTTCGGAGTCCGCAAAGGATATATAAATTTCTCTTGCATACTTTTCCAAAATTCTTGTTGTTACGCCGGGGTAACTGTTCTGTTCCATCAACAGTATTTTAGCGCCCATTACGGACGCGCCCCAGATTGCGGGACCCGATACATATCCGCCGGAACCAATGGCAACTTTAGGTTTAAAACCCATCGAGATTCCAATAGATTGTGCGAGTGAAACCAACAGCCTGAAAGGAAGTAAAATATTTTCAGAAAGGCTTTTTCTTGAAAAACCTTTTATCCAAATAGGTTTAAAACCATATCCGTGAGCCGGTACTACCGTAGCTTCTATTTTCCCTTTTGTTCCAACAAAAATAATTTCGGCTTCGGGTTTAAGCAGCTTTATCTGTTCCGCAACAGCAATAGCCGGAAACAAATGTCCGCCCGTTCCGCCGCCGGCAAAAAGAAAACGATATTTGTTTAATGTACTCACGCTGTTCTAACCTTTAATTTTGCTTCTTCATCAATTAATTTCGCGTTTCGTAAACCAATGTTTATCAATATGCCAACAGACATACAGACAAACGCTATTGATGTTCCGCCATAGCTTATGAACGGAAGCGGCAGCCCGGTTGTTGGAAACATACCCGCCGTAACTGCTACATTTACAAACGCGTAAACAATTATTGAAAACGAAATTCCAAATGCCAGCAACTGGCCATATTTATCTTTTGTATTTTTGGCAATTATTATTCCCGAAACAAAAATTAAAAGATAAATGAGTAAAACAATTATTACTCCAAGAAAACCTACTTCTTCACCTAATATGGAAAAAATAAAATCGCCGTAAGACTCGGGCAAAAACAATTTACTCTGCCAGCTATGTCCAAAACCAACGCCAAATAATCCGCCGCTGCCTAAACCAAGCAATGCCTGTTCCACCTGAGTATTGATACCACTGCCTGTTTTAACGCTTGTAAAATAAGTCATAATTCTTTCGCGCGAGTGATGGAACAACATGGCCGCGGTTAAACCTGCTATGCCACAGGCAAACAGCGAACCGAAAATATGTTTTAACTGAGCCCCGCCCATGTATAAAACCGAGAGGCCGATTAATATAAGTAAAATTCCGTTGCTTATATTTGGCTGAATTAAAATTAAACCGGCTACTACCAAAACCCAAACAAATATCTGCATAAAACCGTTTTTAAAATCGGATATTTCTTCGCCTTTCTTTTCAATTAAAGCCGCAAGAAAAACAAACAAGGCAACTTTAGCCGCGTCTGTAGGCTGAAAATTTATAAACCCAAGGTTTATCCACCTGCCCGCGCCTTTTACAGAATGAGCAAACAGGCGAGTAAACACAAGCAACCCGACCACCCCGATTATTGCGGGCTTTGCATAATTCTTTAACTTTTCGTAAGGTATAATTGAAAACGTAATAAGAAAGAACAGTCCAAGCAGCACTTTGCCCAAATGAGATTTGAAAAGTTTAAACAGGTTTTCAAATTTCCAATAGCTGTACTCGCTGCTGGCAGAAAGCACCATAATAATGCCAAGCGTTATCAACGCCAATGTGGAAATTAATATGATTACCGAATACTTTTTCATTATAATTTATTAACCGCTTCTTTAAATACTTCTCCTCTGTGCTCGTAGCTGTTAAACATGTCGAAACTTGCACATGCCGGCGAAAGAAGAACAACATCGCCTTCCCTCGCTTCCTGATTAGCGGTTGCCACGCATTCCTGAAGAGAATTTTTTATTTCAACTTTTACCAGTTTATGAAAGAAATTAAAAACCTTATCGGCCGATTTACCTATTGCATAAATCTTTTTCACATTCTGTAAAACAAGATCTTTAATTTGGTTGTAATCGTTTCCTTTATCGAGCCCGCCAAGAATAAGGAACAGTGGCTCGTCAAAACTTCTTAAAGCGTACCAGACAGAATCAACGTTGGTAGCTTTTGAATCGTTAATATATTTTACGCCGTCAATTTCTCTTACAAATTCAAGGCGGTGTTCAACGCCTTCAAACGATTTCAAAGCCTCTATAATTTTCACGTTATCAGCGCCGCAAATTTTTGCAAAAGCTATAACCGCCATACAGTTACCCATATTGTGTTCGCCGCGCAGGCTTAAATCGCTTGTTTTACAGGTAAAAGTAACCTGCCCGTTTTCCTTATAAATAATTTCTTCGCCTTTAAGAAAAACACCGTTTTCAAATTCCTTTGTCAAAGAGAAATAAATAATTTTGGCTTTTACGCCTGGCAATTCCTTTGCCGTATATTCGCTGTCCGCATTTAAAATAAGATAATCGTTTTCGTCCTGGTTTTTATATATTCTGTACTTGGCATTAATATAATTTTCGTATTTATTATCATACCTGTTCAAATGGTCGGGCGTAATGTTCAATATGGCCGCTATTTTAGGTTTAAACTCATCAATATAATCAAGCTGAAAGCTTGAGGTTTCCAAAGCTACAAATTCATTGTCTGCAACCTGAGGAGCAATGCCCGCAAACGCGTATCCAATATTGCCGGCAAGATAAGTTTTCAAACCGCAGTGGTTGAACAAATGCCCTGTAAGCGTAGTAGTTGTAGTTTTACCGTTGGTGCCTGTAATGGCAATTACAGTACCCTTGCAGTAATGAGCTGCAAATTCAACTTCGCTTATTATCTTAATTCCTTTTTCAATAGCCTTAAGAATTACTTCGCTGTTTGAAGGGACAGCGGGGCTTACAATAATAAATTCGCAATTGAAAACTCTATCGGAGTGCTGACCGGTTTCAAATTCTATTCCGGCCTTTTCCAATTCCTTTACAGATTCCATCAAGCGTTCGCTGTTACCGGAATCGCTGACAAAAGGAATACCACCTAACGATTTCACTAATTTGGCCGAAGCTACTCCGCTAAGCAATCCGCCAAGTATGGTAATATTTTTATTTTGTAAATTCATTTTCTCATCTTATCTTAAATGAAGCAAGACTAATAATGGCAAGTATAATTGCTATTATATAAAATCTTATTACAATTTTCGGTTCGGGCCAGCCGAGCATTTCAAAATGATGATGAATAGGGGCCATTTTAAAAACTCTTCTGCCTTCTCCATATTTTTCTTTTGTATACTTAAAGTATACGCGTTGTATAATAACTGAAATTGTTTCCATAAAAAAGACTCCGCCAAGAATAGGAATAAGGAGTTCTTTTTTTATAAGTACCGATAAAATACCAAAAGCGCCGCCTATGGCAAGAGATCCCGTATCACCCATAAAAACCTGCGCCGGATAGGAATTGTACCATAAAAAGCCCAACGAAGCTCCAAACAACGCGGCAATAAAAACAGTCAGTTCGCCGGAACCCGGTAAAAACATTATGTTGAGATATTTTGAATAAATAGCGTTTCCTGTAACATAGCACATAATTGCAAGGGCAATCATTACTATTGCCGTAATGCCTATCGAAAGTCCGTCAAGCCCGTCAGTAAGGTTTACCGCATTTGAAGTTGCGGTTATAATAAAAATTACAGCCGGTATGTAAAAATAAGAAAAATCCAAATTCATATTTTTTAAAAATGGAATTGTTGTGAGCGTGGCCACACCATAAAACTGAGGTGAAAAATAAATTACGGCTCCAACAATTGCGCCTATAATAAATTGCCCAAGCAATTTGTAACGGGCAATTAATCCGTGAGGAAGTTTCTTTATTACTTTAAGATAATCATCAAGAAAACCTACAAGGCTTAACCATATTGTTCCCGACAAAATAAGAATGATATAAATAGAGAAAATATCTCCCCATAATAATGTTGGAATAATAACAGAGAACATAATGATTATTCCACCCATTGTAGGAGTACCCGCTTTTGACCAATGGAATTTCGGTCCGTCTATTTTTTTAGCTTCGCCAATTTGTTTTTTCTGAAGATATTTTATAACCTTTGGACTAAAGTATATTGACAAAAACAAACCTGTAATGGCTGCCAGCGCCGATCTGAAAGTTAAAAACTTAAACATATCGAACCCTGGGGGGTTGAAAACTTTGTTAATATATTCTAAAAAATAGTACAGCATTATTTTTTAACTCTTTTCTCTATTAGTTGAACAAACTCTTCCATTTTCATTCCCCTTGAACCCTTAACTAATATGACCGCGTCCTTAGTATCCAGTTCTTTTTCAATAAATGCTGCAAGCTTTCCACGGTTAGCAAAATGCTTATGTGTAACTTTTTGTAATGATAATTTGTCATCAAGTTTTTTCATCAATTTGCCGATTGTATAAACTTCGCTTATTTTATTCTTTTTAATTGCCGGAGCAATTGCCTCATGAAGTTTTACGGCATCGCTTCCAAGTTCAAACATATCGCCAAACATCACTATCTTTCTTGAATACTTAGTGATTCCCCCCATCAATCCAACCCCGACTTTCATGGAAAGTGGATTTGCATTATAGGTATCGTCAATAAGCATAGTGTTTTTATAAACTTTAACATCAAGCCGTTTACTTACAGCTTTTAATTTTTCGGTCGCTTCTTTTATACTGCTGACAGAAACGCCAAGCTCCAAGGCAATGGCAACGGCGGCAAGATAATTGGCCGCGTTATTTTCGCCATATAAGGGCAGCGTAACTTCAAATTTCGTTTTACCTTTGCTGACAGAAAGGACTGTTTTTCCTTCGGCAGTCTGGCCTTTTATTTTACCTTGTACAGCGGCATTAGCGCCAAATCCGTATGTTATTTTTCCGGGTATCTTATTAGTTTTTTTGCTTATTATTTTATCATCGGCATTTACAAATATCTTACCGCCGCGTTTAGCAGCCGCGGTAAATATTGCTGATTTTTCTTTGTAAACGCCTTCTTTATTTTTCAAAAATTCAAGATGCGAATCGCCTACGTTTGTTATTAAGGCAAAATCAGGTTCGGCAATATCCGCCGTATAAGGAATTTCCCCGAAGTGATTTGTACCAAGCTCAAGAACGAGCGCATCGTATTTATTGGTCGCGCTTAAAATTGTAAGCGGTACGCCAATATTATTATTATTGTTCGAGACTGTTTTTTGTACTTTGTATTTTTTACCAAGCAGAGTATAAAGAATTTCTTTTGTTGTGGTTTTGCCATTGCTGCCGGTTATGCCAATAACAACGCCTTCGTATTTATTACGCCATATTTTTGCAATATTGCCCAAAGCAATTGTTGTATCCTTAACAGCAATTACCGGCACATTTATATCGCCAATTTTTTTTAACGCCGATTTGTTTACAACAACAGCGGAGGCTCCTTTTTTAACCGCATCGTTTATAAAATTATGTCCGTCAAAGTTCTTTCCTTTTAACGCTACAAACATGGATGCTTTTTTAATATTACGCGTATCGGTTGAAACAGACGTAACAGCTTTATATCCGTCCGGATTAATAAGCTCGGCTGTTGGCAAATCGAACAAATCTTCTAATGTAATTTTTATAGTTGTCATATTATAAATACTTCTCTGCTGTTTCCTTGTCTGAAAAATGGTTTCTTACGCCTTTAATTTCCTGATACGTTTCGTGTCCCTTTCCGGCAATAAGAATAACCGCGTCATCTTCGCTTTCTTTAATTGCGGTTTTTATCGCTTCTTCGCGGTTTTCAATAACCGTATAATTGTATAAGGCCATACCGGTTTTAATGTCTTCAATAATTGCAAGCGGTTCTTCAAATCTCGGGTTATCGGAAGTAACAAAAGTCTTTTTCGAATTTTCTCCCGCAATTTTACCCATAACAGGGCGTTTGGTTGTATCACGGTTGCCGCCACACCCAAAGACCGTATAAATTGGGTTTTTACCTCTCGTAATTCCTTTTATTGTAATAAGCGCCTTTTCAAGGCTGTCAGCTGTATGCGAGTAATCAACAATTACTTTTTTACTGCCGCTGCCAACAACTTCAAAACGGCCAGGAACCTGTTTTGTGTTTTTTATGCCTTCAATAATTATTTCTGGTTTAATACCAAGACAAACGCCAACAGCAAACGCGGCGGCGGCGTTGTACGCGTTAAAAGCGCCTATCAGTTTTGTGCTGATTTTATAATTCTTGTTTTCATACTTTATAATAAACGCTGTTCCTTCCAGATCGTACTCGATGGAGGAAATAAGGAAATCAGAATTTTCAGCCTGTCCGTACGTTATTACTTTTGCTTTTGTGTCTTTTACAATATATTCCGCGCTTTTATCATCAGAGTTCACAATGGCAAACGAATCTTCATTAAGGGAATCGAACAATATTTTTTTTGCATCCCGGTATTCCTCAAACGATTTATGAAAATCGAGATGATCGGAAGTTATGTTCGTCAACATGCCGGCAAAAAACTTTTGCCCGTATACCCTTCCAAGAGCAAGTGAATGGGACGATACTTCCATTACGCAATGAGTACAGCCTTCGCTTACCATCTCCTGCATATACATATCAAGATCGTTCGATTCCGGTGTTGTAAGAGAGGATGGTAATATTTTTTCTCCAACAACATTGGATATTGTGCCAAACAAACCGGTTTTATTTTTATTGCTCTCTAAAATACTTTTAATAAAATATGTTGTGGTTGTTTTCCCGTTTGTTCCAGTTATTCCTATCAACTTGAGCAAGGAAGAAGGATAACCATAATAGGAATTAGACAGTTCGGCAAGAGCAACCCTGCTGTTTTTGACAAGAATTTTAGTAACCTGCATGTGAATGAACAGATCTTCTGGAACAACCGCGTTGTCTTCAAGAACAACAGCCGTTGCGCCCTTATTCATGGCTTCTGTAATGTATTTATGGCCGTCTGAGTTAAACCCTTTTATAGCCACAAATATCGAATTCGGGATTACTTTTCTCGAATCGTAAAAAATACCGGTAATATCCTTGCGTAAAAATTCGCCGGTTACCTGTATTGCTTTAACGTTATTTAATAATTCTGACAGTTTCATTAATAAATCGAGGCTCCTGTTATTTTCTTATCTTCACAGTACACTTCGCATATAGTCTTATTCGAAATTTTTTGGCCCGGTTCTATAGACTGAGAAATCACTTTGCCAAAACCTCTGACTTTATATTGAACGCCTAATTTGCTTAATGCAATAATTGCATCCCTGCCAGTATATTTTCTTAAATCCGGCATGGTGTGTTTTGTCAAACATTTTTCATCGGATAATAATTTTGTAACCGACTGAGCCGGTGTCTTATTTGTATTTTTTGCATAGCTCACTGGTATTTTGTTTCCATTCGAATTACTTTTATCTACCGGTGCGCTTTTTAAAATATCCTTGCTGTCGGTTTTCATAATACGCTGGGCCACATTTTTGAAAATAGGCGCGGCAACCGTTCCACCGTATTTACCATTAACCGGAGCATTAACAAGAATAAGACCAACTATCTTCGGATTATCTGCCGGAAAGAAACCGACATACGAAGTAAAATAATGTTCCTTTGAATACTTGCCGTTCAGGAATTGCATGGAAGTGCCTGTTTTGCCTCCCATCTTTAAACCTTCTATTTTAATGGCTTTTGCAGTTCCCTCTTCAACAACTCCTACTAAAAAATCGCGAATTATATCCGATGTATGTTTTGAAATAACTCTTCTTACAAGAACGGGTTTATTCTCGAACAGTACATTGTTATCAATATCGGTCTGTCTTTTTACAAGCTGTGGTTCGTATAAAAAGCCACCGTTTACAAGAGCCGAATAGGCGGTTACCATTTGCAGCGGAGTAACCTGTACCGAATAACCATAAGACATTGTGGCTTTATTAACCTCGGACCATACAGAAGGATTTTTCAGAATACCTTTGTTTTCGGCAGGCAGTTTTATTGAGGTTATGTTTCCAAAACCAAAACCTCTCGCATATCTGTAAAAATCTTCCGATTTGATTCTTTGAATAAGCTTTGCCATACCAATATTGCTCGATTCCTCAATTACGCCTTTTACCGTTGTCCACCCGCCCTTATGCGAGTCCTTTATCATAACATTCTTAAACTTATACGCGCCATTCTCGGTAAAAACTTTTTCATTCGGATGGCACAGGTTCAAATCGAGCAAAGCGGCCATTGAAATACATTTGAAAGTTGAACCCGGTTCGTATATGTCTGTAAGAGCTTTGTTTCTTCTTACGGTATCGTTTACTTTCCAGTAACAGTTGGGATCGTAATCGTCTTTATTGGCAAGAGCAAGTATTTCTCCAGTATTTGGATCCATTAAAATACCGGTAGCGCTGTTACCGCCAAACTGCGCCAGACCGTTTTTCAGCTCTTCTTCCAGAATTATTTGGTACGATTTGTTTATCGTCAGACATACATTATTGCCAGGGATAGCAGGTTTTGTAGCTTGCTCTTCCACTGTGATAATTTCGCCTCTGGCATTTCTGTGGATTAGCATTGAACCGTCTTCTCCACAAAGATACTTGTTGAAGGATTTTTCAATGCCGTCCTGTCCAACATATTCGCTGTTTACATAACCAAGTACATGCGAAGCAAGACTTCCATATTCGTATACGCGGGTTTCATCGTTTTCGGTATAAAAACCGTTTGCCTTGAAATCTTTCAACAAAAGCGCTTTTTCTTTGGGAATTTTTCTTTCAAGACAGGCATTGCGTTTTTCTTTGTTCAGTATATTAAGATAGTAAGACTCGCTGCGGCCAAAAATATCTGAGAGTTTTTTTGCCACAATTTCCTTATCCCTGTCTTTCATCATTCTTACATCGGCAAAGAGGGAGACATCGCTTTTATTATAGACAAGAAGATTTCCATCCCTATCGTATATGCAGCCTCTTTCCGCTTTTACTTTTTCAACATAAGTCTGCTGACGCTGGGCATAGTACTTCAAGTCATCGCTGCGAATTATTTGTATGTAAAATAATTTGCCGGCAATTGCTACAAAAAAGAGTAATACCGAGATAACAACAATCAATAACCTTTTATTATTCATTATCCTGCGAAATTACTTTGTTAACTTGATCAATTTTATTCTTGTCTACTTCTATCACTATTGTCTTTTCAGTCATTTTTTCAAGGTTAAGCGCCTTTGCGGCATCAGCCAGTTTTTCTTCAGAGCACCAATTCTGTAATTCTGCCTGGAGCTTAATCTGCGAATCTCTTTTGGTTTCCAAAACATCTTGCTGTTCAATAATATCTCGCTGGAACTTATCGCAGTTAAGTTTAATAACAACATTGGAAAGAATCATTCCACCAAAAAGAATAAGGCAAACAATACTGTAAGCCAAAACAGGTTTAGCGCTGTTCTTCAATTCTTTCCGCTCCTCGCAATTTTGCGCTTCTGGCTCTGAAATTATTTTTTATTTCGCTTTCAGAAGGAGTGACAGGTTTTTTAGTAAGAATTTTAAGCCTGCTTTGTTTGTCGCATTTACAAACAGGAAAATCTTTAGGGCAAATACACTCTAAAGCTTCATATCTGAATGCCTCCTTCACTATTCTGTCCTCAAGCGAGTGATAAGACAGAATGACAATACGTCCACCGGGAGCCAATAAATCTACCGCTTTCCCTAAAAATATTTTAAGCGTCTCAAGCTCATCGTTCACATAAATTCTAAGAGCCTGGAAAACCCGCGAAAGACTTTTCTTCTGAAAATTCTTCGGAGTAATATCTTCAATTATTTTGCTCAAGTCCGAAGTAGTAGTAAGTTTTTTAACGCTTCGCTTTTCACAAATCTTTTTAGCAATATAACGCGAGTTCTTTTCTTCACCATATTGATAAATAATATCGGCAATATCGCTTTGGCTAAAAGTATTAATAACATCGGCAGCCGAAACCGTCTTAGTTTTATCCATTCGCAAATCTAAAGGCGCTTCTGCACGATAAGTAAATCCGGAATCCGTATTATCCAACTGAAATGATGACACGCCAAGGTCTGCAAATATCCCGTCAAAATATTTTACGGGAACGATTTTTGCGATCAAGTCGATTTGCGAAAAATTAGTATTAAATAACAAAGCCCTGCTATCGTTTTTGAATTTTTCCTTCGAGTAGCTAAAAGCTTCTTCGTCTACATCAGTAGCAATCAATCTTCCATTTTCATTCAGGGAATTAAGAATTCCCTGTGAATGCCCTCCAAAACCAAGAGTTCCGTCAAAATAGGCACCCGCTTTATTTACAATTAAATACTCAAGACACTCAGCAAGCATTACCGGTTTATGGTACTCATTCATCCTCAGTTCATCACTTCCGCAGCAATTTGCTCATACGTTTCTGGCAGAGTATTTATATAATCTTCATAAATCTTAGGATTCCACAATTCAATTTTTTTCAAAGCCCCCAAAATCAGAACTTCTTTTTCAATTTTTGCATGTTGCAACAATATTTGAGGAATTAAAATTCTCGACTGGGAATCCAGCTGATCCTCAGTTGCGAACTGCATAATCATTCTTACGAAGGATTGGTTTTTAGGGATAAAGGAGTTTAACTTAGCCAGCCGATCCTCTATGATCTGCCACTGGTCTGCCGGATAAACATCTATACAGCCATTGAGTCCCTTTGTCATAACAAAAGTATCATTAGCTTCAGGAGCTACCGACTTTCTCAATTTGGCAGGTATGCTTATTCTGCCTTTTGAGTCTAAGTTATATAAAAACTGTCCTTTGAACAACCTATCAACCTCATATTAATTATCACCCCCACAATCCTCCACACCGAACCCAAAATAACTCAAAACTATGCCTAAAGTCAAGAAAAATTTCAAAAAACTTCATATTTAATATTATAAAAAGCCGCATTTTGCGCATATTTCAAATAGTGGGGAAAAGTGGACAAAATTTTTCCCGTTATTGGTAAAGCGAAGTCGTTTTTCTGTTTTTTATCCCCTTTTTGCATGGAAAAGTTGTTTTTTATTATTAGTGGGGAAAAGTGGAACGAATGGAGCAAAAAAAGCAGCAAGGGCAACATTATAATAAAAGATGGCATTACAAAATAAAAAAAGCGGGTAAAACCCGCTTTAATTTTGAGCCAACTGCCGGATTCGAACCGGCGACCTAATCATTACGAATGATTTGCTCTACCAGCTGAGCTAAGTTGGCTTTTCCAAAAGGAAATTAAATTAGAGACATAAAAAAACTATCTTAATCTTTTTTTATGTCTGTTCTTCCTTAATCTTTTTTTCCTTTTATGTGTCGCCATTTTATGACGTTTTCTTTTCCGTCCGCAAGGCATATTATACCTCCATTTTTAATGAGTTTTTAATAATTCTTCTGCTTTTTTTGCATACTCCGAATTCGGATTCAGTTCAATCACTTTATTGAACCAAATTTTCGCTTTTTCCAAATTTCCTTTGTTCAAATTAACAATGCCCAAATTATAGTGAGCCATTATGTGTTTCGGATCGTACCGCAAAGCAGTCTCCATCTGTCTTATAGCTCCATCATAATCGGTTTTTTCAAAATAACAAATACCTAAATCAACTCTTGCATCGGCATCATCAGGTTTCAAGGTCAAATATTTGTTATAGTATTCAATCGCTTCATCTAACTGCTTCGAATCGAACAGCATATTTGCCAGCTCAATAATTTTTCCCGCAGAATCAGGGTAGTTGCTGATATACGCTTTAAGTTCATCTATTTGCGCCGATGAAGCAACGTTTGTATTGTTCCCTTTTACCATATTCGTCTTATCTTCATACCTGGCGCCGCCTGAAGAAAAAACGCCTGAGATCAATAACATAACAAAACCCGCGACTACAACAATGCCAATAATTAAAAGCACTCGCAGGTTCGAGATTCTATAACCAGCCTTATTTTCAGCTTTTACAGCCGAACCGCCAAAATTTACAGCGGGAGTAATTTTACTTCCGCATCCCGAACAAAAACGAGCTTTTGCGGAATTTTTTTCTCCGCATTGGCCACATATTATATAATCATCAAAATCGTGCCCATGCTTATTTGTCTCCTTCAGTCTTGTTCCGCAATTTGGACAAAAGCAGAAATTTTCTTTCACCTCAAATGAACATTTGGGACAAATATTACGCATTAAGCGACCTAATTTTCTTTCATTCCCGAGTTAACTAATTCCTTAAAATCTTTCGAAAACTTAAAGACCGGCACAAAATGTTCCGGGACAAAAACTTTTTCTCCTGTTTTAGGATTTCTCGCATTTCTGGAATTTTTTTTCTTAACTTTATAGGTACCAAAACCTCTTATTTCTATACCTTTTCCTTCTTTAAGAGCTTCGATAACGGTTTTGAAAAATCCTTCAATAATTGCCTCTGTTTCCAGCTTCGTTAACCCGGTTCCTTCGGCAACCTTATCTACTATATCTGCTTTTGTCATTGGAAAACCTAAATTATATAATACTTGTAATTTATTATAATTTAAATACTTAATTTACTAAAACCATATATTAAAATCAAACATTATTACTTTAAATGTAAAAATGTCATTTTCTGAATTTAATTATTATGTCTTTACACCTTTCCCGTCCAATAACCCTGTAAGCATCCTAAACAGTATAATAAAATAAGCATTTTCAAATTCAATAACCAAATAAAAAGGAAGGGATGCCATACTGTTATTGCTTAGCAAAATTGCCAATATTGTTTTTTTAACTTAAGGCGAAACACTTTTTCTTAAAAGTTCGTATAAAATATAAACATATCGTCAAACCATTTATGACCCACATCACATATAATTTGCCAATTATTTAGTATTATCGCAATAGTTTTAGTCATTATTAAGTGGATAAGAATGGAAATTTTACTTGTTATTGCCGTAACTTCATTTTCTATGGCAATAGTTTTAAGCCTTGTTCTTTTAACAAGGAATATGTTAGTAAAGATAAGGAATAAAAAACCCCGGGCTCGATAGCTCCGGGGGCATAAACTTATTTACTGGTAAGGAATTACATACTATCAACTCTTCTTTCCCAGGTATCATCCTGCAACTCGCCGCGTTTTGTTGAATGGACCAATGTATAATCTGAAAAACCTGTTAAATCAGCAAACACAAATTCAACTCCTCCCTCAAGGTTATTATACTGCCATATTTCATACGGCTTTTTATCAACCTGATTAGGATATCTTTCAATTTCGCTTGGTTCGCCATAAGTTATTAATACTCTGCCACGGTCGGTTTTCCATCCCACTTTAGAAAGAGTGCTGAATTTTTCGGTAGCTTCCTGTACCCTGCCTAAAAACTCAATATAAAACTCATTTTTGGGCGTTTCCGGTTCAGTATCCCGCTTTTTCCAGAACTCATAAAGAAAGTCTCTTTTCCCTTCAACGGTTTTAATCTTCTGATATTGATTCCTTTCAACAGGCGTTGAAATATACTTGGCTTTTTCAAAAAGGTCATCGCATTCATCAACCGACATGATACCGAACTCACTGCTCATAACTCCTTTATCCGAAATATGAACTTGAGATGAATCCACTATGCCGGGATTATATACAAAAAAACGCTTGGCAGAAGAAATTCCGGAAGAAGAGCCGGAATCGGATAATGTTATTGAGAGAGTATACGTATCAGATATATATTTGGAAGCATTAATTGTACCCACTTCAACACGTGAGTCGTTAGTTCTTGGCACATATTTGGTTTTGCTCGAAATCACTTTTTTCTTACTGTTGTAAACTACAACATCTATTTTCAAAGGCGCGCTTACCTGATCTTTTTTAAGATTATACATTTCGGTATAATAATAAATAACAGGCTGACTTGCCCCAAATACCGCCGTAGGAATAGGAACAACTTCTAAACTGTTTTTATAAAACAGCGAGTTTTTACTCGCATTCTCCTGAAAGATATTCGATGCCAGTTCAATATCACTTACCGACATTTTAGACGTGAAGTTGTTTTTAAGTATCAGCATTTCGTTATACTGGGCCGTGCTTTCCGGTTTGTGGGCGTCTTTTCCTCTTACACTGCATTTATAAATACCTCCGGGTATCACAAAACCTATAACGCCCAACAGACTTTTGTTTGAACGGAGTTCCAATGAATCCTTAATAGTATTTACAACCCGCCACTCCTTGTTCACAATATACTTCTTAGAAACAGTATCCTGGATTTCAATTTTCATAAGAGCATCCAGAACGTAACCGGAATCTGTTTCAGTTGGTTTCAGACTGGTTTGCCCGAATGAATAATAAAGCTCAACAAAACATGAGGCGCTGTCATAAGCAAAAGTGGCATAGTCGAAATCGAAAACCAATTTATTCGTTTGCGAAAACAAGCATCCCTGCCATAACACCAACGAAAAGAGGAACAGAAAGAGTTTTTTCATATTTTTTATACTATTAATTAAAAATTCTATTTTATGTTCTTAAAATAGCAAAAAGTTAATCTATTTCAATAAAAATAAGCTCAACAAAACATACTAATTCATTTTCAATGGTTAAAAACGGATTAAATTAAAACAAAAAAGGGCTTCCCCGGAAAACCGGAGAAGCCCTTAAAAACTAAGCTGAAGTTATCTTACATGGAAATTTTTACTGTAAATATGTGGTTAGCGGTAGGAAAATCTTTTACGCTTCTGTAAGCATAATCGAAAGTAACGCCAACGCCTTCCATCATATCATAATTCACACCGGCTCCCAAAGTAAAGCCATATATTGAGCTTGATGTGTTTTCTGTAAGCATATTATAGCCGCCTCTTAAGAACAGGGTTTTCATAAAACCATATTCAAGACCGAAGGCCAACTGATCTTCGGAAGCGTTATTGTTACGGAAAGTTCCACCAACAAGAATTGAATTGTTTTGGTCAAATGAATAATCATAAGCCATGCTTAACTCAAAGTAACTTGGTATTTGAAACTCTTCTGTAACAGCTTCGTAAGATCCTTCAGGTGTACTCGGGTTCGCGTCAGGAACATCTGTACGTACCTGTAAATCCTGACCTGTATAAGACATATTGGTACCAATATTCTTAACCGCAACACCAAGAGACAAGTGCTTTGGGAACCTGTACTGAACGCCGAAATCTATGGCCATGCCATTGGCGTTAGTGTTCATAATTCCTTCGTGAATCAACTTGCCTGTAACGCCAACAGTAACTCTATCGGTAATAACCTTAGAATATGTCACAGCGGCAGTATAGATACTTGGTGAATAATTTGCTCCGTTTCCATCTGGCGCAAGCACAGTAGTAACGGGGATATTACCCATATCTATGGTTTTATAGGAAAAACCGAACGAACCTAATTCGCCAACTTTTGCAACAGCGGCAAAATAGGAAACGTTTATATCTGCAATGTAAGACATATAAGAAAACATCGCTTCGGATTTTCCCGAATAATCTACGCCAGCAGGATTGTAATATATTGCTTCGGCGCCAACCGTATTAGAAAGAAAAGCGCCGCCAGTAGCAATACTCCTTGCTCCTACAGGTATGAGCAATTGCTCAGCGCCTGTTGTACCTTTTCTGGATACATCTCCGGCATTTGTTATTCCTGCAAAAATAACAAATACAGCAAGAAATACTAACAATTTTCTCATATTAAACTCCTTATTATTTCATTTAGGAGGAGGGTTTTCCCTCCTCCTTATAAACATGATTAGTAATTTCTAATTTGTTTTTGCGGCATAACAATACCGAACTTAAGTATCTTATCTCCAAATTTAGGAGACGATACAATAGCTATATACATTCCCGAAGCAACCCTTAAGCCGGATTCGTTTTTAAGATTCCATCTTAAGAACGGCGAGGTTGTTCCATCTGCTTTATCATTTTGTGTAAGCGTTCTTATTAAGGTTCCAGATAAAGTATAGATTTTAACCGTTATCTCCGTAGGAAGATTTGAGAATGTTACAAAAGGATCATCTGGATATGTATTAGCCGTATAGCTTGTTCCCGGGTTATATGCAAACAACGGGTTAGGGAATACATTTACTTTGTTAAACAAATCCTTTTGTGAATCAGTTGTGGGAATACCTTTTGCCAATGGTTTTGCCGTATAAGCATCGCCTTCAGCATAAGGATATGTTTTAACCGAAATCACATATTTATCACCATTGCCATAAGTGCTTGTTGGAGTTTTACGTTGTATTCCAAACAAATACAATCCGTTAAACCATGGCGAAGATGCCGTATTTATCTGATCCGCAGTTACTCCGGTTGCATTTGATGGTATTGTAAAACCTTTTGATAAATTTGCCCAAACTGTGGTTGTGGAACCATCAGATTTGTTAAATGTTCCACCAGTATATTGGATTTGGCTACCTGTAGGATCATAAGGAGAATCGAATACAATAATATACTCATGTGTATTTATTATACTGTCCAAAGGATTCCAAATACCATCAGGATTTCCTTTAGCTGCCTGACTTCTTTCGATAAATCCAACAGTTAATTGTTGTTCCACATTAAATTTATCATCTTTAATCCATGCGGTAAACGGTACATCAACAAAACCCTGGCCGAGCATGCCAACAGGCCCAAGCCCAACAGTATCGGCTGCTGTAACACTTCCAGCATATACAAAATTATTAGGCTTTGTATAGGAAGCACCCTGGAAGCCTTGTAGATATCTATATGCTTTTCCTGGCGTACCAAACCTTATTTCAACTTTGCGCATCCTGTCCGCCATTGTAACTTTGGAACCAGGAATAGTAATACCAGTTTTAGTTGCATAAGGCGCGGCAGCTATTATATCTGAACCTAAATAAAAGAATACATTTAAAGAATCAACGAACCAATTCTGAGCGCCTGTTGCCGAAACATACTGCCCTGTACCAATTGCAGGCAATACATACTGTACTCTTGGAATAATTCCTTCATATACTTTCCCGGAATAATCGGCCGTATCGTAATTAAATACATTACAGGAGTCTAAAAGCAATGTACCTTTTGTTTTATTTTTTAGTCTCCACATTGCAGAGTATGCAGAGTCCCTTGAACCTTTTGTATCTCTAAAGAATTCAACAGAATACTCGTCTCCGGTAAGCTTACTGTTATCCGCAACTAAAAACTTAACTTTACCTTGGGCAACACCACCCGATTTACTTCCGGTAATACCCGCGTTAGAGGGCAGATATTCGTTTGTACCGTAAACACACCTTACCATTTTTGAATCGAACTGGTCTATGCCAGAACCTGAATAATCGCAATAATCGCCTTTTCTTCCGTCATTTTCTTTAGAACCGGAACGACTGTTCATGTTATATATAAAGTTGTGGTTTAAAGTATAAGCTGTAACAACAAAATAATATTCCTTCCCTTTTACCAACGGACCGCCGGAAATAGGATCTTTGGTGATTCTTAATTTAATGCGCCCGGTTGATGGATACGCGTATATACTTGTATCCAATTTATGCTCTGCCGGACCTTCGGCAATTTTCAAATCAATACCACCATTAGCCTGAACCTGATAAAGGTTGTTGATGGAATCTTTAAGATCGTAAGTTGCAATAAGAGCTGAATTCTGAACGCCATTTATTGTACTTGCCTGGCTTTGTGTTGCATAGGCTGTAACATAAAAGCCCTGAAAACGTCTGTCTATCTGCAATACAGTATCAGTAACATGATAAGACACTTGTTTATTGGTACTGAAGTTCAAATCAATAAAACCATCTCCGGTAACCACTTCCGGATCAACAGGAGTAGGCGGCGTAGGAGATGGAAAATTCGCGTTAAATATATTCTGCGCTGTTTTATCATTTGTTTTTGCAACAGTGACACTATTCAATGCAGAAGACCCCTGACCTATAATATAGGCAACAACTATATCCAATGGTTTATTCTTTTCCAATCTGAACGGACCTGTATTAGACATCTGTCTTTGATCCTGTGGAGTAGTGTTCAACCAGCCAAGTCCGGAAACCGGGTCGCCGGAATACATGAATTTAGGATCTATTTGCGCGCAATCTGATAACGAAGAACCGTTACCGAAAGCCCATTTACAAGGATCAATAGGAACGCCATCTTTACCCAAACCGCCTATCAAGTAGTTTCTTACTTCATATTGCGTCTGCGGATCACCGTGAGTAGGGTGGCTTTGCATATACTGCGTAAAAGATGTTAATGGAAGATTCATTGCTCCATTAACAGAATCTGTGCCAAGCACTTTACCACGAACATTTGTAGCATATTTTAATGGAACATCTATACCTTCGTCATACACTCCATTCCCGTTTTTATCGGTAAATGTAACGCCAGGGATATACGAATATGGTCCCTGGAAGAAATCGACCATAAAGCACGGTGGATTTGTTCCGTATGTTTTATCAGGACCATTATTATAAGTAAAGGCGCAGCTTAATGTGGTATCGCAACCTACCAGATCATCCGTATAATCGCCAAGGTCCGGATCGCAGGCAACAGAGAAATAAACGCTGTCCATAACGTCAGCAACCGTACCGGTATTAACAATTCTATACCTTACAAAAAGCATATCGCCAATCAATCCTTTGGATTGGAAACCAAAAACAGTCTGCCTTATTTCAATACCCTGAGGATCAACATCAGTGTAAGTTCTTAAAGCTTTTGCTTTACCATCGTTATAAACACACCATGCGGTAAAATCGCCAATTAAATCAGGTCTGTCTTCATCGGCATCCCAAATACCATTACCGTTTTTATCAACAGGATCATAAACCCCATCATGGTCGCCATCATAAAAATCAGCTCCCTGCGAAACGGCGTCTTTCCAATCCTGCCATGCCTGACCGAAAACCGGATCTTGCGCTGTAACAAGATATATCTGGTTTTTACTGTCAGTCTCCGAAGAACCAACAGGGCCGGGGACATAGTCATATATTCTTGACGCGGACATTACGCCATTGCCAAATGTCTTGCCATTAGCAATACCAGACATGAAAAAACCGCCGGAGAATAGAAATATTTTATTATCCTGCGTACGCCCGCCACGGGTATTCACATCTGCTAAAACTCCTCTGTTATCCAGAGGCATAATCATATTGTTATAACTTAAAATTATATAATCAGAGTTAGCCTTAAGCGTTCCATTAGTACCTTTGGAACTGTTACTGCTGGTAACCCCCCCAAAAGTCAAGGCAACGCACATCAACGTTAAAAGTGGCAGCGCCAAGCCTTTCAACTTTGTTAATAATTTTATCATATTAAAATTTCCTTTATATAAAATTATTCAATTATAATGTAATACCGGAAAAATTAACCTTAACCCCCAATTTAATCAATCTTGGGATGCCAAAGTTAGTAGGATTTCTTTCAAGGGCCGTATAGTCATCAACATAAGCCTGGCCTCTATCCTGTGCAACAGCAGATCCTTCAGCCGTTGAAAGGTATCCTGAAGTATAAGGACTACCAGTAGAACGGTAAACAGAAACTGCATTTTCGGTATTAAGCACGTTTTCAACCCATAAATATGGAGAGATTACAGCTTTATCGAATATAGTAAACGATTTTTCCAACTTCAGATCAAGTCTCGATGAGCTTGGTCCGTAAGATGAGTTAACATAGCCTTTAGTTTCGCCATAGTTAGTACCGCCGCCAGGAGTAATATTCTGCATTGCCAACGGAGTATAAGGACGTCCACTGTTAAACGAATAAATAAGGCTAAGCGAAGTACCTTCAAGCCAGCCTAAATCGCCCTTTGGTACATAAAAATCTAATGTTGCAACTCCGGTATGACGCTGATCAAAATCAAGCGGAGCAATTACGATAGGGACAGGATCTGTTCCGGTATTTCTGAATGCCGCGGTTGCAGCCGAACTGGATGATGAACCTGTACCTTCCGAAAGTGAATAAGTATAATCCAACGATAAGGAGAAATAGCTCATACGGGCAACCGTCAAAGACATTGCCAAACCTTTTACCGTTCCAAAATCGCCATTGGATGGTCCGTAATATCTGAATACCTGTCCGCCTTCAGCTCTTTGATAATTTGTAACAATAGTACTTACAAGGCCAACAGTGTTTTTATAAAACGCAGTAATGTTCAACGCGGCAACGTTATTGCCAAGTATCTGCCTGAAACCGACTTCGTACTGTGTAGTAACCTCTGTACCAACATTACCTATGTTAACATCAAGGTTGTTATCGGCAATTAAAGCTCTCAAAGCGCTTATAGATGTATACACATCCTGCAAGTCAGGCGGCTGTACAAATTTTCCATACTGAGCATGGAAAACTGTAGAAGTGCTTATTGGGAAACCAATACCAATTCTTGGAGAGAATTTGACTTCGGCTTTTTTCTGCGTAAAATCCCCAGCATCAAAATCCGTAGGATCCGTACCGCCGGCATAGGGCAGGTTTGGATTTTTAAGCATATCCACTTTAGAATCGAAGTAATCCATTCTGACACCAATGTTCAAAATAAGATCGCTTAATTCAAATCTATCCTGTAAATAAGCATAGGCAACAACAGGTTTTTTAGGCGCGGCTTTTACAAGAGAACTCTTTCCGCCGTATGTTTTATATTCATCTCCGCTTGCAAAATTCTTGGATGTAATATCATAACCGAAGAAATAGGGCTGCTGCAAAGCAAGTCTTTCTTCGTACGATTTAGTATCAGCATCAACGGCAACACTTGCCGGATTAATTGCAAAAAATCTAAGTACGGAATAATTAAAACCTCCGCCCACTTCAATTAAGTGATTATCGATCTGGGATGTAAAATCCAGATCGGCAGTTAAAGAAGCTGTGTTCTGTTTTTGATACAAATTGTAAACAGTTCCCTTTTCATAAAACAATTGAGTTGCATCCAGTTTGCCAGTAAAACCATCATGTAATTGATTGTTCTGCAAAGCTGTAAGGAAAGTACCGCCAAAATAAGGCGTGTTGGCAGCTACACTACCGTAGTTTTCCAAATTGTCAAACCAGATACCATCGCCGTTTTGATAGCTGTAAACTTTATACCCAACATTCAAATTCCAGAATGACGAAGGACTGATGTTATCGCTTAATCTTGCGCTGTATGAGTAATTCCGGGTTTTTCTGAGAGGATTATGCATAGAATTATTTTTTGCATAAGCATGTGAATAAGCCCTGTAATCTCTTGTATTAATATTAGCGCCCAGACGTAATGAAAATGGGCTCAAATTATGATATGTTCTAAAAGTATATCTCCAGACACTCGCATCATCATTAGGCAAAGTGCTTGAGTGTAAACCAATTGTTGGAATATCAAGAGCAATAGCGCGTGGGTTGCTATCAAGAAACCAGCCTCTTTCGGCGGATAAGAACATTGTATGGTTCGGATTTCCCGGAATGATAGGTCCGCCAAGGTTTACGGTATACAGGTTATATCCGTAATCATCTGTAAACGAAGATGTTTGAACATCTCCAAATAAAGAGTATTTCTGTTCGCCGCTTTTTGTGGTAACGTTAATAATACCCGATTGCGCGGAACCGTATTTAGCTTCGTAACCGCCAATTTCAAATGAAATCTGGTCAATAGCGCTGTTACTTAATTGAGCGCCATTACCGCCGCCATAAAGATCGTTTTGCGCAACACCATCTACAATGTAAAGAACTTCATTGCTTCTACCGCCGCGTACGTTAATGGTAGCATTACCGGAAGCGCCGCCGCTGCCATCAGCCATAACTACGCCAGCCTGTAACGAAGCAAGTTTTTCCACGCCTTTAACAGGTAAACGACTAATCTCGTTAGCATCTATAACTTTGGTAGAGTTTGTGGATTTTTCCTCGAAAAATTTCTTTTCGCCAGTAATTACAATTTCGTTAAGCGCAACGCCTGTCTGCAGTTCAACATTCAATTCGTATGTTATACCCGCAACAACGCGCACATTTTTTATAACTTTTGGACTATAACCGACAAATGACACTTTTACCTCATAAGTGCCAGGCACAATATTCAATACAAAATACTTGCCGTCAACATTTGTAGCTGCTCCAAGTTCGGAGCCTACAATTACCACGTTGGCTCCTATGAGCGGTTCTTTGGTAGAGGCATCAATAACCTTTCCGGCAAGCTTACCTACGCCCGATTGCGCGTAAACCTGCCCCAAGCCTCCAAACAGTAAGCCCAAAACAAAGAAAAAAATTAGTAATAATTTCTTCATCTTAATACACCAAATTTTGTTTAAGTGAAAGTTTTTTATGTAGAATTTAATAGAAAATGAAATATTTTCTTCCGGATTCAAAGCTTGTCTATAAAACGGAGCGGGCAAACGTTACCGCTGCCCGCTCTGTTATAATTTTTCAGAAAATTCAGCTTACTTTAGAAGCATCATCTTTTTAGAGCTCGAATAGTTCCCTGTGTTTAATGTATAGATATACATTCCCGAAGCTAATTTTGAAGCGTCAAAATTAACTACATAAGAACCGGCAGCTTTTACACTGTTCACCAAAGTAGCAACTTCTTTTCCAAGAACATCGTATACTTTCAATGTAACTTTGCTTGTTGCTGGTACAGAGTATTTTATACTTGTTGCAGGGTTGAATGGGTTCGGGTAATTCTGGTTCAGTTCAAAACCATTTACCGGCTTTGTATCTTTTTCAACACCCGTTAAAGTTATATCGTAAGTTCTGTAGATAAGATTCTGCAACGGGAAACCGCCAGCAATAGCATCAGCATCGGCCGTAGGTGTCTGCCCAAAAGGAGCATTTTGTTCGATATATACAAAATGTGCTCTGTAACCATTGGCAATAGGTTCAAGTGTCCTGTCAAGAGATGGGCAGGTTTCTGCAAATTTTTTCTTATCAGCGCCTGGTAAAGCTTTAGCATGTGTAAAAGTGTTACCGCCATTTACTGAGTATGCATACCAAATATCAGTAACATAATCCCATGATGCCGTATCTGCTGTACTTGGAATAACATTGATTCCTGCCACAGTATCAAGGACACCATTTGTTACCTGAGGACCTTGCCATAAAAGAAAAACAACCTGACCATCCGCACTTGTAGAAATAGTTGGCCAGCATTGCCCCATGCCGTTACCAATTCTTCCCAAATTCATGTTTTGTACTGTATCCACATTATAGTCAGAAACAGCTTTCCAGTAATTCAAATTCGAATTCCAGTATGCAACAGGATATATACTTGCGATATACTGATCATCAGTAGAATTTCTCCTTGTTGTATCACCACCAAAAGCATTTGATACTACATGGAAAACACCATCATTACTAACAGCACCTTCATTTTGTCCGAAATAGAAATCAACCATTGTACCATGGCCCGGATAGTCTTTTAATATATCAATGGAATCACGAGTTCCAATAGTTTGAGCCTTCCATGAAGCACCAGCATCTGTTGAATTAAATAACCAGCAATTATCATAAGGTGATGGATCTGTTGAAGCAACGTGAGCAGAACCGCCAACATAAGCCAGATACTTTTCATTTGGTGATTTTACTAAATCAATTTCCGTACTTGCTTGTGCATGTACAATAACTTGATCCGGATAATTTTTAATTTTGTCAAACATATTAAATGTTTGACCATAATCCGTTGTCTTCCAGAAACAGAAACCTGTAAGAGAATCTCTATTACCAGAATCTGCGAGATAAATAACATCACCGGCAAAAGCAATGGATGGATCAGTGTATGCATTTATAACACTCTGTGAAAATGTTTTTGTAGACGGATCATAGAGACTCAATATATTTGGAGTATGAGAAACAATACCAATAGTCCCAGGGTTTGTTCCTGTTTGAGCAATATCAATTGCTCCCCAACCTGTTCTGTTCGTAGAAGCCGATGCACCAGGAACCTCAATGCCAGCATATAGACCGTTGGTTGGAGTATAATAAGTTACCGATCTGTTTCCTTTTGAGTTTGGAATTATAACGCCAAGTATGTTAGGAACACCGTTATAATATTTAATCTGCTGTCTAATAACACCGTTTGCAAAAATTCCAAATTTGGTTTGAGCTACTGTATCGCCGGTAGGATTGTTTTTTACCGGGAATACTGTGGTAGGTTTTTTAGAAGCAACCGAGTAAGTGGAATTTGTTTCCTTGTATATTTCCATTTTATCCTGACGCATTTTTTTTGGTGCAGAAGACTGCGCCATTAAAAACCCGCCAACTGTAAATAAGAATAAAACTGTAAATATTCTTCTATACATTTGATCTCTCCTTGTTTGTTATAAATGTTTATAATTAAATAAAATCCCGTTCTCACAAAACGAATTATTATTACGGCTTAATAAATGAAGTAGCAATAATAAAGATTAAATAAGTACAATTTTTTTTGTCAAATGTCAACATATTAATTACCGCTAATATGCCTATTTAACCTTACAAATATACTATTTCCCGTTTATTTATAAAAGAAGAAAAGCTGTTTTTATCTTTTTTTTTTACTTTTTAGGGCTTTGGGCTTAGATTTTAAGGCCCGGCAAGCAATTATTGGATTCCAAACCGGAAAAACGTTGCAAATTCCCCGCCACTCAAAGTCTTTTGCCTAAATAATCAATTTAGGTATTTGCATACAAATCGACACCAAACCTTAATTTTTAAGGCGCTGTTTTTCGGCCTGAGTTTATAATGCGGGTCCGTTTTGGCGAACCCGCTAAAATGAAACATGTTCCCCATGCATATAACTACTTACACTTTAAGAGCATAAACGAAATGGATACCGTCAATGGCCGCAATTTCGTCTATCACTTCCTTACCGGTTTCATCGTCAATATTCAAAACGGCAAGAGCTTCTTCCCCAATATTAACGCGGCCAAGAGACAGGCCGGCAATATTGATATTAGCCTTTGCAAGTATGCTGCCAACTTTGGCAACGTATCCCGGTTTATCTATGTTGGAATACATAATCATATTTCCGCCCGGATGAAGTTCAAGATGGAAATCGTCAACATAAACGACTCTTATTTCGTTGCTGCCGAATACAGTGCCGGCAAGAAGGCGTTTTCCGTCTTCGGTAATAAACTCAACGCTGATAAGCGTATTATAGTTTACATTTGCGCCCGATTTTGTCTCGTTAACAACAAGGCCCATCTCTTTTGCAAAGAAAGGAGCGTTTATGAGGTTAACCTGTTCGGTAAGTTTTTTTGAAAGGAAGCCTTTCAAAACCGCCGTAGAAAGCAATGTGGCCGCGGAATGTAAAATTTCTCCGCTGTAATTTATATTGATGTTTTTTAATTTGCCTTTTGATAATTGAGCGTGAAGCGAGCCAAGATTTTCGGCAAGCTGAACATAAGGGACAATTTCCTTGTTTCCGGAAGCTTCAATTGCCGAAGCGTTAACAGCGCCTTTTGCAATATCGGAGCTGAACAATTCAACTATTTGTTCCGCTATTTGTATGGCAACTTTTTCCTGCGCTTCTTCAGTAGACGCGCCAAGGTGAGGAGTGCATACAATTTTAGGATGATTAACCAACGGGCTATCGGCAGCCGGCGGTTCTTTTACATAAACGTCAAATGCCGCGCCGGATATTTTTCCGGAATCGAGTCCGCGTATTACGGCTTCTTCATCATAAATACCGCCGCGGGCGCAATTGATTAACTTAACTCCGTTCTTACATTTTTTTAAAGATTCGTCGTTGATCATTTTTTCGGTTTGAGCCGTTAACGGCACATGAACCGTAATAATATCCGAACGGGAATAAAGAGTATCGAGGTCTACAACTTCAATACCAAGTTTGGAAGCCATATCGGACGAAAGCAAAGGATCGTAACCAATAGGGTTCATGCCAAATCCTTTTGCTCTTGTAGCAACTTCGCGGCCTATTTTACCAAGGCCTATAATGCCGAGTGTTTTTCCGTGGACTTCGGTACCTTTGAATAATTTTCTTTCCCATTTCCCTGCTCTCAGCGATTGATTTGCCTGCGCAATATTTCTGCACATAGAGAGCATTAAAGACATTGTGTGTTCAGCGGTGGAAATTGTATTGCCGCCGGGAGTATTCATTACAATAATCCCTTTGCGTGTGGCGGCGGTCACATCAATATTATCCACGCCCGAACCGGCTCTGCCGATAACTTCCATATTATCCATAAGAGAAATTAATTCGGCGGTAACTTTTGTTTCGCTTCTTACAATTAACCCGTTATAGCCGCTGATGATTTTTTTTATTTCATCGGCCGGCATTCCGGGCTGGTACGTTACTTCGTACCCTGCTTTTTCAAATATCGGAATGCACTTCTTATCGACTGCATCCGTAACTAATATTTTCTTCATTTTTCTCCACGTATTAAAGAGTAACTTTGTAATTCGCTTAATAAATATAATGATGGTGGGGGATTAATCAAAATCCAATTGTTTTTTATTTATACAATAAAAGCGTTCTCCCCCCAAGAAAACAATTTCAGTTAACGTTTAATTAAAAACCTTTCTTATAACTTCCACAAGGCATATTTCAGGCAAATAAAAAAGGCTGCCATACAAAGGCAGCCATAAAACACCTGCAAAGGAAAGCGTCTTTTTTATAAAACCGCGTCCAGTCTGTGTACAATAGAATTTTTTGGAACAGCGCCAATAATTGTATCTTTCAACTGTCCGCCTTTAAAGATAAGAATTGTAGGTATGCTTCTTACGCCATATTTAATTGCGGTCTGCTGGTTTTCATCAACATCAAGCTTGCCTATCTTAACTTTACCTTCATATTCGCCGGCCAATTCTTCCACAATTGGGGCTATCATTTTGCAAGGTCCGCACCAAACGGCCCAAAAATCCACTAATACAGGTACATCAGATTGAAGCACTTCGGCTTCAAAATTATCATCTGAAAATTGTAAAGGTTTCATTATTTCCTCATTATTAAAGTATTATGTTATTATCTCTTTTGCCTTGCCCCACAAAGCTTACCACATCTTCTCCGCCATCTGCATTAATAATGCCTCCCGAAACCCATTCGCCTCCGTCTCTGCATAAAAGTGAAATAACTTTAGCAACATCTTCGGGCGTAGTAGCTCTGCCGCGGGGATTCTTTCTTCTTGCAACATCTATCATTGGGGCATTGCCTGGTATTTTTCTTAATGCCGGGGTATCGGTAACGCCGGCCATAATTGCACATGCGGAAATTTCAAGATGACCAAGTTCCGAGGATAGCTGACGTATGTGAGATTCAAGCGAGGCTTTTGCAGCCGAAACGGCGCCATAGTAAGGAATACTTACATGCCCGCCCGAACTTGTCATTGCGAATATTCTTCCCTTTCTTGCAAACAGGTTTGCCATTACCAAATCCTGAACCCAGTATACCAGTGAATTTGCCATAACATTCAGCGTCATTTCCATTTGAGCTTGTGTTAAAGCCTCCTCCCCTTCTTTGGGAATAAAAGGTCTCAGCGTTCCGAATGCAAGAGAATGCATTAATATTTTTACCAGGGCTTCTCCATTAAAGGTCTTTTTCAGTTCGGCAACTATTTCTTCCCTTTTCGTCTGGTCTGCCGCGTTAACATTAAAGAACATGGTCTTTCTGCCCATATCTTTTATCTGTTTTTCAATACGCTCCACATTAGGAAGTGTTGCCGCCCTATCCAGGTGAATACCTATAATATTGTACCCGTCTTCAGCCAATTTAAGAGCAGTTGCTCCGCCAAACCCGGATGAGACTCCAAGAATAAGCGCCCAATATTTATTGTTATCGTCCATTTTCCTTCTTCTGATTGTTAAACAATTTGTTGCTTTAAATGACTCTGTAACCGCTTTACCTGTTGTTCTGGCAAGAAAAATATTTCCGGCAAAAACAACCAGAGAAACGGCTTTGTCATTGTTAGGAAGTAATCGAGTATAAACAGGTTTCTGTTTTAGAAGACCTCCTAAGAATGATAAACAACCGGACCAGCCGGTTTATTTTGTATTTAACGCAACACTATCGTCACCAAAACAACTAATTATTTCGGTAAAAAGTTCATCTTCAAGGCTTGCGGTAAATTTCGTAAGCTTATAATCGCGCTGGGTCTCTCCATTATTATATAAATGCAAAAACACCGGATTATCACCTTTAAATTTGGTAAGAATCCGTGACAATTCAAAAACTTTCTCACTGGTAAATTTTTCCTTCTCGCAGTAAATGCTCAGGCTTTTTGCAAATTTCCGGCGAGCAGTCTTTATTTCAATAACGTCATCTATGTGAAGTTTTATTGTATCGCCGCTGCTTTCCGGTTTACCTACAATAAAAACCGGAGCTTCTTCAACTATCATGTCTTTGCACTTTTCGTAAGTCTTTGAAAACATGATGGCTTCGCACGCGCCGGAGAGATCATCCAGCTTAAAGAAAGCCATTGTTCCGCCACGCTTATCCATTTTCAGCTTAAGCTCCGTTATAACTCCGCAGGCGCGAACCACATTCATGGATTCCATATCTTCAACCTCGCCAAGATGAACAGTGGCGAGTGATTTATAATCTATTTCGTATTTTCTTAACGGGTGATCGGTTACATAAAACCCTATAACTTCCCTTTCCCTTGCAAGCTTTTCCTTATCGTTCCATCTCTCAACTTCAGGAAGCGATGGTTCGGTAATGGATACTTCTTCTGCAAACGAACTGAAGAGGTTATCTTCGTTATTCAGCGAAGAGTTTTGCGACTTTGCCCCAAACTGCAACGCTTCTTCAATTGCGGCAAAAAGCTGGGCGCGGTTATTATTCATACAATCGAAAGCGCCCGAAAGCACCATGCCTTCAAGCGTTCTTTTATTTGCAATTCTCGTATCAACATTAGCGCAAAAATCAAAAATGCTTGTAAAATCTCTGCCAAGTTTTTCACGGCTTTTTGCAATTTCTTCAACCGCGCTTACGCCAACATTTTTTATGGCGCACATTCCAAACCGTATTTTCCCATCCTCAACATCAAAAAATACAGAGGGCTTGTTTATGTTGGGAGGTAAAACTTCTATTTTAAGTTTACGGCAGTCATCCAGAAATTTAGCTACCTTGTTAGAGTCTCCAAATTCGTTTGTTAAGTTGGCGGCCAAAAACTCAGGGGCATAATGCGCTTTTAAATATGCCGTCTGATATGCCACATAACTGTATGCAACAGAGTGGCTTTTATTGAATCCGTAATTTGCAAACTTATCTATAGCCTCAAATATTTCTATGGCGGATTTTTCAGGAATTCCGTTTGTAGTAACCGCTCCTTTTACAAACTTATCCTTTTGCTCTTTCATCGCGGCAAGGTCTTTTTTACCCATCGCTCTTCTAAGCAAATCTGCTTCGGCAAGCGTCATTCCGCCAACCACGTTCGCAATCTGTATAACCTGTTCCTGATAGACAATAATACCGTACGTTTCCTTCAACAACGGCTCAAGTATAGGATGCGTATATTCTACTTCCTTACGCCCGAATTTTCTATCGATAAAGTCGTCAATAAAATCCATTGGACCGGGACGGTACAAAGCGTTCATTGCCGAAAGATCGCTCAAACTTGTAGGACGCAGTTTTTTAAGGTACTCTCTCATAGGGCCGGATTCAAACTGGAACACTCCGGTTGTTTGTCCGCGCCAAAATAGTTGAAAAGCTTTTTTATCATCCACCGGAATATTGTTTATGTCAACATCTATACCGTGTGATTTTTTTATCAATGTAATTGCATCGCGAATAATGGTAAGAGTACGAAGCCCAAGGAAGTCCATTTTCAGCAGTCCCTGTTCCTCTATCTCTTTCATCGTAAACTGGGTAACAATATCGCTTTGAGATGCCGTTGCAAGCGGAACAAACTCGCTCACATCTCCGGGAGCAATTACAACGCCCGCGGCGTGCTTTGAAGTATTGCGGTTCATGCCTTCAAGCACTTTTGCGTATTTAATAAGGTCTAAAATATCAGGGTCTTTGGATTCTTTGACCCACTTCAATTCCGGCACTTCATTCAACGCTTTTTCAATTGAATATACTTTGCCGAATTTTGAAGGAATAAATTTTGTAATACTGTTTACAGTAGGGATAGGAATTTTAAGAACTCTTGCAACATCCCTGATAACAGCTTTTGAGGAAAGCTTGTTGAATGTAACAATCTGCGTGACGTTCGCGTTTCCGTATTTTTTCCGCACATAATCTATTACATCGCCGCGCCTGTCATCCGCAAAGTCAACGTCAATATCAGGCATTGATTTTCTTGCGGGATTTAAAAACCTTTCGAACAGTAAATTATACGGCAAGGGATTAATACTTGTAATACCAAGACAAAAAGCTACAATACTACCCGCCGCGCTGCCTCTGCCGGGGCCTACCGGCACGCCAAGTTTTCTTGACGCGTTTATAAAATCCTGTACAATCAGGAAATAACCCGAATAGCCCATTTTTTTTATAACGCCAATCTCATAATCAAAACGTTCAAGAAGCGTTTTGTCTGCATCGGGGAATTTTTCTTTCAGCCCCTGTCTTGCAAGCAGTTCAAAATATTCGTCAAGAGTTTTCGCGCCGGATTCTTCGGGAATAGGAAATATGGGGAAATGATAGCCTTTTGAATCGAGGTTTATATCTGTTTTATCGGCTATCTCAAGAGTGTTTTCGATAGATCCTTTATAGCCTTTAAAAAGGTCTTTCATTTCATCGGCGGATTTAAAATAAATCTGGTCTGTGCCATATCTTAAATCGTGATAATCCTTGCCTTCCTTATCCGCAAGCAGGAGTAATATATTATGAGCCAGGGCATGTTCTTTTTCAATGTAGTGGCAGTCGTTTGTGGCAATCATCTTGATACCAAGCTCTTCTGAAAGTTTTGGTACGCCTTCCAGCACCGCTTTATCTACATCAAGTCCGTGATCCTGAATTTCGAGATAAAAATCGTCTTCAAAAATCTCCTTATAAATTTTCGCGTTTTCTCTTGCCTTATCGTAGTTATTTTCAATAAGGTAAGCCGAAACAATTCCGCCCGCGCACGCGGATGTGCATATAAGTCCCTCGCGGTACTTTCTTATCAGCTCCAGATCTATACGGGGCCTGTAATAAAAACCTTCCGTATGCCCAAGCGTAGAGAGTTTGGAAAGATTCTGAAAACCCTGTCTGTCTTTTGCAATCAGAATAAGATGATGATAATTTCTTCCCTTCTTTTTACCAAACCCATCATCTGTTTTTGCTTTTGTAAAACGGCTTCCTTCCGCCACAACATAGGCTTCCATCCCTATGATAGGTTTTATCTTTGCTTTCTTGGCTTTTTTATAAAACTCGGCAGCGCCATATAACACCCCATGATCCGTAAGCGCCACAGCCGGCATTTCGTATTTTTCAGCTGCATGTATAAGTCCTTCCACAGTACATGCGCCATCCTGCAAACTATAATGAGTGTGATTATGTAAATGTATAAAATCTGCCATTTGGTGATATTAGTTCTTTCCTTGAAAGTTTAAAGATATGTAAAAGAAACAATTGAAGTTTACTAAAAACAGGATATTAAAAACAAGTTGCAAAAAATAAAAGTTTTTCTAAGTCCACAAACGTAAAAGTAACGCACAATGTTGAATTTTACAGCAGCAATTTTATTTGTGCCCCGTGTGCCCAAAACCTCCATCTCCGCGTTGAGTATCATCAAGCTCTTCAAGCAAATCAAGCTTAGCCTGAAATACGTTTGAAAGAATTAACTGAGCTATACGGTCGCCTTTCGTTATGGTAAAATCACTGCTTCCAAAATTAATAAGAATTATTTTTACCTCGCCGCGGTAATCGGCATCAATTGTTCCCGGAGCATTAACAATACCTATTCCGTATTTTGCGGCAAGACCGCTGCGCGGGCGCACCTGCAGTTCGTAGCCTTCCGGTATCTGGAACGAAAGATTTGTGGGAATGATTTTTATCTCTCCGGGATTTATAACAACATCCTGCTTTATAGCGGCGCGTATATCCATTCCCGAACTACCTGGAGTTTCATAACCGGGTAAAGGTATATCATTAAATTCAGGTGATATTCTTTTGATTCCAAGTTTAAGCATCATATCCTCATCATTTTTTTAACGGCAAAAATTTCCTGCTTGTTTATTACGCGCAAAACATACAACAGAACAAAAAACAACAAAAGCAAACCCGCTTTTACAGGCTGGTTAAGTTTGTTTATGCTGTCCATATAATAAAATATTCCGCCTGTAATAAAAATAGAAACCATTATGCTCGCTATTTTCTTAAGTTCATAATTAATTTTGTAAAACCGTTGTGTAATAACATAGATGGAAATAGCCATGATAAAATAACTTGCAAAAGTTGCAATTGCGGCGCCCATCATACCCATTACCGGAATAAGCGCAAAATTCACAATAACATTAACCGCGGCTCCTATGCCAACAGTAATAGGCGCGTAAATACTTTTTTCTTCAATATATAAGCCGGCGGATAGATTTACATATATACCGTTAAACAAGTAGCCAAATAATACAACGGGAACAATAACCAAACCGCTCCAATAACTGGGATGTATCAGAGGTCTGTGGAAAAATGGTATCTGAATTCTTACAAGATCGCCAATATAAAGCGAGAGTACCACAAGTATTATGCTGCCGGCAATTGTAAAATAGGTAAGTACTTTTGCAAACAGTTCTTTCGCGTTTGCTTCCTTTGAATTTGTTAAAAAGAACGGCTGCCACGCGTACTGAAACATGCTTACAAACAGCATCATAAAAATACCGAGTTTATAATTAGCCTGATATATTCCTACCATTTTCATATTGGTTAACAGTTCCATTATTGGCCTGTCAATTACCTGCACAATTTGCGAAGCAATACCGGCAGGAAGATATGGTATTCCGAATACAAAAAACTTTTTTAAAAGCAGGTAATCTATTCTGCAAACAAACTGTTTTGATATTGAAGGCAACAGCAGTAATAAGGCAGCTACGGAAGCGATAAGATTGCTTATAAATATTGCTTCAATACCCATTCTGTATTTGTAAATAAGAACAAAATTACAGATTACATTTATCACAATATTTGTAATTTTAAAAAGCGCGAACTGTTTTGATTTTCTTTCAAGACGCAGACTTATAAACGGAAGCGAACAAATGGCGTCAACACTTAAAATTGCAGCAACATAATAAAGGAAATACGAATAATGCTCCGGCAGCCTGAACAGTACTGATACCGGCCCTTTGAATAGCAGCATTATCCCCGAAAGAACAACGGATGAGATTACAACCGTTAAAAACGGCGTGGAAAAAACATCTTTCTTTTTTTCTTCATCTCCTGTAGCCGCGTATTTCAGATATGCCGAATCCATACCGTAAATAAAGAATATATTCAGCAATGCAATGTACGCGTAGACATTTGAAAATATTCCGAACTCCGAAGGAGGAAATACCTGCGTATAGAAAGGAGTCAGAACAAAATTTAAAAAGCGTCCCAGTATCGTGCTGATTCCGTAGACAGCCGTATCTTTTGTAAGTTGTTTTAATTTATCTATCATATCAATAATTTGTCAGGGCAACTTCCAAGGAAATATCGAGGGCTTTTACGCTGTGCGTTAAAGCGCCCACAGAAATCAAATCGACGCCGGTTTCCGCTATTTCCTTAACAGTGGAAAGGTTAACTCCGCCGGAAGCTTCAATCGGGCATAATCCGTTTACAATTTCCACAGCTTTTTTCATTTCGGGAGTATTAAAATTATCGAGCATAATTATATCAACACCGGTCTTAAGCGCTTCGTTAAGCTGATCGATGTTTGTAACTTCCACCTCAATCTTCAGGGCAGGATTATTTTCGGCTCTGTATTTTTTGCAGGCTTCAATTGCTTTTGTAACAGAACCCGCAACGGCAATATGATTATCTTTAATGAGGAACATATCGTAAAGTCCAATTCTGTGGTTCCCGCAGCCGCCCGCTTTAACAGCCATCTTATCAATAATCCTCAAACCAGGAACAGTTTTTCTGGTATCAATTATTTTTGCTTTGGTATGTTGAATTTCTTTTTGAAACTTATTTGCAAAAGTTGCAATTCCGCTCATGCGCTGTAAAAAATTCAGAGCTGTTCGTTCTGCCGTAAGCGTTACAGTAGCTCTGCCGCTTACAACGGCAACAACATCGCCTTTTTTTACGGCATCGCCGTCTTTGTTAAAGGTTTCAAACTTAACAGCCGAACCGCCGGCGCAAATATTTCTTTCAACTATTTCAAAAACTCTTTTTGCAATTTCAAGTCCGGCAACAATACCGTCTTCCTTTACTAAAAATTTTCCTTCGCACAAAACAGTATCATTAATTATCGCTTTTGTGGTAACGTCTCCGGTTGAAACGTCTTCCTTTAATGCTTCGGAAATCAGGTTATCTATTTTTTCTATTTTACTATAATCCATAAAAATTCTTTATTAAATCAACAAATACTTTGGGAGGCCTTGTAGGGCGCATAGTTTTTGAATCAACAATTGCAAGCTCCACGTAACCTTCAACAATTACAACATCCCTTTCTTTACTCCGTATAACGTGATCTATATGTATTTTAGCCGTAGGAATTTTATTTACTACGCTTTCTATTACAAGCACTTCATCATAAAAAGCGGGACTTTTATATTTAACAAACACTTCATGAACGGGCATCATAAAGCCCATTGCTTCTATCTCTTTATATGTAAGACCATTATCGCGCAGCATTTCCGTTCTGGCCACTTCAAAAAATTCCACATACTTTCCATGATACACATATTTCATCTGGTCAGTATCTTTGTATGTACTGCGCACTTCGGTTTTGTGAACATTCATTTTAATCAACCCACTCGCCCATCTTGCCGAATTTTTCAAGACGGTTTTCAAATAATTTTTCAGGTTTTATTTTAATTAAGCCGCTCAATTCCTCTTTCAACGCTTTGCGTAAAGTAAGCGCCATAGCCTGGTGGTCTTTGTGAGCGCCGCCAAGCGGTTCGGGAATTATCCGGTCTATCAGTTTTTGTTCAAGCAAATCAGCCGATGTAAGTTTAAGAGCTTCGGCAGCCTGTTCCTTATATTCCCAGCTTCTCCAAAGTATACTTGAGCAAGACTCCGGACTTATAACCGAGTACCAGCAGTTTTCGAGCATTAAAATTCTGTCACCCACGCCAATACCAAGCGCTCCGCCGCTTGCGCCTTCTCCAATTATTACAACAATAACCGGAACTTTAAGGCGGCTCATTTCGAACAGGTTTTTTGCAATGGCTTCAGCCTGTCCTCTTTCTTCCGCTTCAATTCCCGGAAACGCTCCGGGGGTATCAATCATTGTAATGATTGGCTTATTGAATTTTTCAGCCAGCTTCATCAATCGTAATGCTTTCCGGTATCCTTCAGGATTAGGCATTCCAAAATTTCTGTATACATTTGTTTTTGTATCGCGCCCCTTTTGGTGACCGATGATCATAACCTTATATTCATCAATGGTTGCAAAGCCTCCCACAATGGACTTATCATCTTTGTAAAAACGGTCGCCATGCAGTTCCATGAAGTTTTCGGTCATCATGTAAATATAATCAAGCGTATAAGGACGCTCGGGATGGCGGGCAATCTGAACGCGTTGCCATCTTGTGAGGTTTTTATAAATATTCCCTTTAAGTTTAAGAACTTTATCTTCAATAGTTTTTATTTCAGCATCTATCAGCAGGCTATCCGAGAACTTGCGCATTTCCTCAAGCTTCGCTTCAAGCTCCGCAATAGGTTTTTCAAATTCCAATATATTCTTTGCCATATCACTTCCGTTTACTTAACATTAAATTGACTGACTTACCGAGAATTTCCATATCGAGCCATAAGTTTTGGTTCTTTGCATAAAATATATCTAAATTCTCCGAATTTTCCTCTTCTTCAACAAACCATAATCCGGTTAAGCCGGGTTTACCAAGATACAACTTCTTGTTTAACGATTCTTTAGCCGGCCCCACAAAACTGTATCGTCCTTTCAGTACGCCGGGAATCTTTGAAATAAAACTGCCGAGGTTACCGTTGTGTTTGAACAATTTTGGGAAAATACGGCTAACCGGGTATAAAGTTAAAACAAGAACAAGAGCAAGTAAAAAATCGAAGACAGCTTTAATAAACTTTTGCTGTGGCTGCGATAAATTATAATGCACGTCAAAAAGCGGAACATCATCTAACAAAGATACAGATGTTTTTCCAACAATAAAATCCAAATTATTGCCCGCAAGTTTGAACTCAACATTCTCATTCTGGCATTCTGAAACAACGCTTAATATTTGCGAATAAGATAATTCATCCGAAGAAAAAACGACTTCGTTTATTTTTTTTTCCGTAATTAATTTTTTTAGAATTTCAAGACTGCCAATTACTTCAAATCCCTCTATCTTTTCACCAATATCTTTGCGGGTATACGAAACCAATCCCGCAACCGAATAGTATTTCGTAAATTTGGCTTTTAGTTTTTTTGCAATTTCAACAGCGGAAGCATTTGTACCTATCACAACTGAAACCGTTCGGCTTGTATCGGGGCCTTTTATTCCCAGCCGGAAAATATATTTTACTATTAGACGCCAAAATGTCAGCGTAAAAAACAGGAACAAATAAGTAAGAATAATTACCGCCCGGCTGTATGCATATTGTTTAAGGAAATACACCAATGTTGAAAAAAGTACAAAGCCGGTAAACACGGAAGTAATGTTACGTAGAATTGAAATTCTATCCTTTTTATACACGCCCAGAATGGAAGCCGTGATAACATAAATAAGCGCCGGCACAGTATACATAAACAACAATGCAGGGCGTGGGAACCCATACCAATTGCCGATGCTGTAATGTAATTTTTGCGCAAGATATAAAGTTACATCAAAAGTACAGAAGTCCGCTATAAACGGGAAAAATACCAACTTGCGCTTTGCACAAAAGGCCAAAAATTTTGTAAACACAATTGCAAGTCTTAACACAAACGCAAGCAGAAAGGAATATGAAAAATGCTTGTTAACAAAAAGACTCATTGCTCCATAGAACACTTTTATTTCGTCAAGACTGCTGCGCTTTGTGCTTTCGCCCTTGTAATGAATTATTTTTGTTGTTGGAACATAATAAACTTTACTACCCGATTTCTGAATTCTATAACATAAATCGAGATCCTCGCCATACATAAAAAACTGTTCATCGAACCCGCCGGTTTTATTGTAAACGTCTTTTCTTAAAAGCATACAAGAACCTGAAATGGCATCCACTTCGCAAATCTCATTTTCGTCAAGATAAGTAAGGTTGTAACGCGCAAATAAACGGCTTTTGGGAAATATTGAACTCAGGCCGGAAACCTTGCAGAACGAAGTCCATGGCCCCGGAAAGCTCCTTCTGCACGCCAGTTGCAAGGAACCATCGGGGTTCAGTATTTTACAACCTATTAAACCGGCATCAGGAGTCTTTTCGAAAAAAGCCACTAATTCATCAAGAGTATCTTCCTGAACAAGCGTATCGGGGTTAAGGATAAAAAGATATTTGCCTGCAGCAATTTTAAGAGCTTCGTTATTCGCCTTCCCAAATCCAAGATTTACGGGACTGGCAATAAGTTTTACGTAGGGGAATTTTTCTTTTATAAGTTCAACGCTGCCGTCATCACTCGCATTATCCACAATTATAATTTCAGTTTCAAGATTTTTAGTCGCCTTTTGGAGCGAATAAAGCAAATTCTGTAAAAACTCTTTTACATTATAATTTACAATGATTACGGAAACGTCCAAGTTCCATCCTAATTTAAAATTCCTAATATGCTTCTAATGCGTAATTTCCAAACCATAAAAACGGCTTCGTGAACAATCTTCTTAGACATCTTTGAAGTGCCTTTTAACCGGTCGGTAAAAATAATTGGAATTTCTGTAATTTTATGGCCATTCTTCCAGGCTTTAAAATTCATTTCTATCTGGAATGAATACCCGTTGGATTTAATGTTGTTAAAATTAATAGACTCAAGCGCTTTCCTTCTGAAACACTTAAATCCTCCTGTCGCATCCCTGATAGGCAATCCGGTTATTACACGAGTATAAAAGCTTGCGAAATAGCTAAGCAGCAACCTTTGCATAGGCCAGTTGATAACATTAACGCCGTTAATATAGCGGCTGCCAATAACAACATCGCTGGTCTGTATGGCTGCAAGGAAATTGTTAAGTTCCTTAGGGTCATGCGAAAAATCCGCGTCCATTTCAAATATAAAATCGTATTTTTCTTTAATCGCGAATTTAAAGCCTTCAATATAAGCTGTCCCCAGCCCCATCTTGCCCGCGCGCTCAATAATTTTTACACGGGGATTTGTTTTTGCTAATTCATTAACAAATTTTCCTGTACCGTCAGGAGAATTATCGTCCACAATCAGAATATCTATAATTTCGTTTTGTTCAAGAACAGCATTGATGATTCTCTGAATATTTTCATACTCATTATATGTCGGAATTATAACAATAGCTCTTTCTGCCATAATTTTGTTCTACCCTCGGAATAATTATTATTCGTAATGTCCTTTACCAAACAGCATCACAAATGCCGTTCTAACCATAATTTTAAAATCCATTCTTAAAGACATGTTCTCAATGTAAAACAAATCGAATCTTAACTTAACTTTAACGTCTTCAATAGATTCATCGTATTTATGTTTAACCTGCGCCCAGCCCGTAATTCCGGGCCTTACACGTAATCTTCTTTTATAATAGGGAATTTCCTTAGCAAGCTTTTCCACAAAGAACGGGCGCTCCGGTCTTGGGCCAACAAGACTCATTTCGCCGCGCAGAACATTTACCATTTGCGGTATTTCGTCTATTCTTACTTTTCGAATAAACCTGCCTACTTTTGTTATTCTCGGATCATCTTTTTGCGACCAAACAGGGCCAGTCTTTTTTTCAGCATCCTGCCTCATAGATCTGAATTTAACCATCTTGAACGGTTTACCATTCAGGCCGCATCTTTCCTGCCTGAAAAACACAACACCTTTACTATCAAGCTTTATTGCAATTGCCGTTAACAACATAATAGGAGAGGCGCAAATCAATATGATTAAGGCAACTACAACGTCCATAATTCGTTTCACTTTCTTTTCCCACTCAGGCATTAATTGCGGCATAACATCAACAAGAGGAAAGCCGTAAATTTGCGAAGTTCTTGCCTGCCCGCTTAAAATTTCGTATAAGTCAGGAACAATTTTAAGTCCCACATTTTTATTTTCGCAATGAGTCATTATACTGATAAGCTCATCTTCGCAATGCTTATCGGTAGCAATTATCACATCGCTAATATTCAAATCGTCTATGATATTTTCAATGTCTTCAATTGTACCTTTACATTCAACATTGTTATAAAATCTGCCCACATTTTCCTTATAGGCTGCAACATATCCAACAACATCAAGCCCAAGAGCGCGGTAATGAGAAATCTGATCATGAATTTCGTGCCCTTTTTCATTAAAGCCGATAACAAGAGCATTTCTTCTGCCAATTCCTTTAATTATCAGTTTACGTTGAAAACCACGTATAAAGAGCCGGCCAACTCCCACAAAAAAAAGAAAAATGCTCCAATATATAAAGATTAAAAATCGACCGGTAGAATAAACTCCGTGCGAGTAGTCATCAAGAAAAATCAACGAGAACAGTACAAAGACCCCCACAAAAGACGCTTTAAACAACAACGAAAGTTCATCGAACCTTGAGGCGGCAAACCACGTCCGATACATACCAACAAATGTAAAAATCAACAGCCAATAAAAATACACAACAAGCATGGAAACAAAAAACTCTGGTTTTGCAAGAAGCTGGAACCAGCCGGACTCCACCCTAAAATAAAAAAACAGTATCCACGCTAGATTTATGCAAATAAAATCGGACGCGAGTATTATCAGTTTTTCCAGTTTGTTATTCATTTGCCAGCAGCTCTTTATAAAAATTGGTTATTACCGTTTTACGGGAGAATTCTGTTTCAGCAACCACTCTGCCGTTTTTGCCAAGTGTGGCGGCAAGCTGCCTGTTGTTATAATAGGCCATTATTCCTTTGGCAAGTTCAGCCGCGTTTTCAGGTTCAAAAAATAAACCGCATTTGGCTTCTTCAACAATTCTTCGCGCCTCGCCATCAACACCTATAAGCACAGGAATTTCGGCAGCCATGCTTTCATACAATTTGGAAGGTATTGTAATTCTGAACAACTCATTTTTGATAAGAGGAATAATCATCACATCAAAAACAGAAATATAGTCCACAATTTTTTCTCTGGAAACCGGTGGAAGCAGAATAAGGTTACTGAGATTTTTTTCCTTCTTCATTTCCCTCAGCAACACGCTGTCAACGCCTTCGCCAATAACCATATAAACTATATCCTTCTGGTTCTTTGTCAATTCTGCGGCTTCGGCAATTATTTTCAGCCCCTGAGCGCTGCCTATATTACCCGCGTAACCGAACACCACTTTATTTTCCAGGCCAAGTTCGGTTATAATTTTAAAGTTTTTATCATTCTTTTTTATCAACCCGGCATTTACAAAATTAGGCACATAAAATATCTTTTTTACATACGGATGTATTTTTTCAAGCTTTTGTTTCGTCAGCCTTGTAACCACATTAATTATATCCGCGTTTTTATAAATTTTTCTCTCTCCAAACTCGGCAAGGCTTATAACTGTTTTGTTTTTCAAATAACCAAGTTGAATTGCTCCTTCAGGCCACAGGTCGCCAATATCAAAAATGAACTTTGCTTTTTTAATCTTCTTAATAAATATGCCGGATATGCCTGTAAAATACGGAGGCGAAATTGTTATAAGATAATCAATTTTTTTAATTTTAAGCGACGCTACAATAAAAGAAGAAATCATAAACGAAAGATAATAGAAAATGCGTTTTAGGAAATTCCCTCTGTCGGAAGAATAAACAAATGTTCTGTAAACAGTTACGCCTGAGTCATCCGTTGTTTTTTCGTATAGCTTGTATTTTTTTTCAATCTGATCTTTGCTTAATAAATAACTCGGAAAGGGAGTGACAACTGTAACATCAGCCCCCAAGCTTTTAAGTTCCTCCACAAATCCAACACTCCGCTGCGATCCTCCTCCGATTTCAGGCGGATAATATTGGGTTAGCAGTACAATATTCTTTTTTTGCATTTGGAAAAATGTAACTTTTTATAAAATATATTAAGTAAATATAAGGCTTTTTTAGGTATTATTTTTCAGAAAGTAATATTTTTTCCGATATTGAATCAGCTATTGCTTCCCAGGAATAGCTATCGGCTTTTTTCATCCTTTCCCCTTTAAGACTATCATTATCCCGACTAACGGCAAGGCCAATCATATTAATAAATTCCTCATCATTTTTGGCCACATATATATAATCCTCAAATTTACGGACTTCGGGCAGGTCTGTAGATACAACAGGCATCCCCAAAGACATATACTCAAGCATTTTAAGAGGATTCGCGGCTATCGTCAAATCGTTTACAATAAAAGGAACCAGACCCACGTCAAACAATGCCGCATAACCGGGAAGCACACTATATTGCACCGGTCCTATATATTTAATATTTGGGCATTCTCCAAATATTGTTATATTCACTGTGGCCCTCCCAATGATCAGGAAAGAATAATCAGGGTATTTTTTTGCAGCTTTTACAAACAGTGTTATATTAATCCACTCTGAAAGCAAACCAAAAAAGCCAATAACCTTGCCTTTCAACCCAAGCGTTGTTTTATCGGGCACATTTTTTATTTCTCTAAAATGACTTAGTTCAACTCCCTGTGGAAGGAAATAGCTTTTACCGCTTTCAGGAATACGGGTTGTTCTTAATCCTTCAGATACCGAAAAAGCCGCGTTAACTTTTTTTAGTAATTTAGTTTCAAGCATTCTAAGCGATTTAAAAGCCCCATCGAAAAGAGTGTAATCATCCAGGCAGAAATAATACGCGGATTTTTCGCCAAGACGCCCCACAATTGATTGCATTACAGGAGATGACGTAATTATAATAAAATTCTTAAAACCGTTATTTTCAATGGCTTTTTTAAGCTTTCCCGTAAGCAGTACTTTATTGATTTGCCTTATAACAAACGAATCGTGAAAAGGAAGAACAAAGGGATTTACGACAATAACAGGGACCTTTTCATTTTCAGCCGGGACGCTCTTTTGGGTATACCCTTTTAATTTTTCAACAACCCTCTTTAAATCGCTGAGATTAAACTTGGGTTTGCGCAGCCCCAAAGAACCGACCCAGATAACTCTGTTATTCTGAGCCAGCACTTTTCCTATATGCTGCATAGTTGAAGGAAAACGCCCCCAATCATCGGCAAAAAAGACAATATCCCTGTTCTTTATCATAATGGCAAATTTACTTTAATTCGGTTTTTAATTTTTTAACAATTCGTTCGCTTGCTTTGCCATCCCCGTAAGGATTCTTTCCTTTAAAGTAATTATAACCGTTATTCAATTTCTTATCAATATCAATAAATTTCTCTTTTATTTTCTTTGAATTGCTTCCTGTTAAAAAAGCATACCCGGCTTTAATGGCCTCATTTCGTTCGGTAACATCGCGCATAACAATAATAGGCTTGCGGAAAACATATCCTTCCTCCTGTACACCGCCTGAATCGGTTAATATAAAATGGCATTTGCTCATCAGATAAATAAAATTGAGATAATCCTGCGGTTTTATAAGGTATATGTTTTTAACATTTTGCAATATTTCGTTAACAGGTTTTTGCACATTAGGGTTTAAATGTACAGGATACAGGAAATTCATTTCGGGATATTTTGCAGCCAGTTCTTTTATTGTTTTAAGAACATTGTTAAATTCGGTTCCGAATTTCTCTCTCCGGTGCATTGTAATTAAAACGAATTTCTTTCCGAAAAAGCCAGTTGGTAAAGCTCCGGTAAAAGTTTTTTCTATTTTATTCACATATTTTTTATCTTTTAACAAAGCTTTTACTTCGTTTAAAGCGTCAATAACAGTATTACCGGTGACTATAATTTTTTTTGGTTCAATACCCTCCGAAAGCAGATTTTGTTTTGAATCGGTTGTGGGAGCAAAATGCAGATTTGTAACAACCGAAATAAACCTCCTGTTTGCTTCTTCGGGGTAAGGGCTGTAAATGTTATAGCTTCTTAAACCGGCCTCCACATGTGCAACTTTAACTTTGGAATAGTATGCCGAGAGCGCTGAAACAAAAGCGGTTGAAGTATCTCCCTGAACAATAAGATAATCGGGTTTGTGTTTTGCAAGCACTTCTTTTAATTTTGCCGCGCTGTTTATGGTAATGTCATATAAATCCTGGTTGGGTTTCATTAAATCCAGATCGGCATCAAGTTTAAGTTTAAACAAATCAAGCACCTGTTTCAACATTTCCCTGTGTTGCCCGGTAGAACATACTATAGTTTTTATTGATTTTTCTTTTTTTAATTCTTTGATAACCGGGGCAAGCTTAATTGCTTCCGGACGGGTACCAAAGATAACCATAATTTTTTTCATCAGTTTTTTTTCCTTTAAGATCGCTGATTAAACACATTTTTAGGATATACAAACAACTGTTTAAAATAATAATAAGATTTAATTAATAATTTCTTCCTAAATGTAAAGATGCCTATAAGTGCATAGAGAGGTATTCTGATTATCTTACCCAAATATCTGATAACCAAAAACAAGGCAAAGCTAAAAGAATGAAAATGTTTTTGAAAGAACTGAATATCTGCAACAGAATCATTTTTAAACTTAAACCATTGATCAAGATCGGTAGCAACGCCTCCTATGTGTATTATGGATGCTAAAGGAAAGAAGTAAGTTTTTATTCCATCTTTCCACGTTCTATAACACAAATCCGTTTCTTCAGAGTAAAAATAAAAACGTTCATCAAAACCATTAAATTTTTGTATTAAGCTTGTATTGGCAAAGAAAAAAGCGCCCTTTACCACATCAACCGAACTGGGAGCGTTCAAATGCAGATTTCCTATAAAAAATCGGTTAAATAATGCCGATTTGGGAAACGCTTTATATAAGAAAAAGCTTTGTGAAAATACATTCCATATTGTTGGAAACCGGACAATTGATTCCTGTAAAGACAAATCCGAGTTCAGTAATTTACATCCGATTATGGCTTCTTCCTTAAGTGATTCCGCAAAATCGAATACGGTTTTTATAACATTTTCTATAAAAACTGTATCGTTATTCAGATACAGAATATACTTGCCCTTAACATAAGGCAATGCCTGGTTATTAGCGGCCGCAAAACCTTTATTAGTATCATTTTTAATTAATAGAACATCCTTATACTTGCCAACAATATCATCCACAGAGCCTTGCGTAGTGTTATTATCTACAATTATTATTTGGAAAGTAATACCTTTGGTATGCTCAAATAAAGTCCGCAGACAATTGTCCAGAATATCCAGACAATTATAATTCACTATTATTATTGAGACATCAATCATTATCAATTTTATACTTTATTTTAGTAAATCCTTACAAATACCAACTATGAACTTAGCATTGCTTTTCGCATTAAACTCTTTAATAGCTTTTTTATATCCATTTTCAGCCAATTTAGCTTTTAGCAATTCGTCATTGAAAATTGTTTGAATTGCATCGGATAATTTCGCATAGTTCCCATATTCAACCAGCAACCCATTAACTTCATGTTCAATCAAATCTTTTGCATGAGGTAAATCATAAGATATAACGCACTTCTTTTGAGCCCAAGCTTCAATAATGGGACGAGAAAAATGCGAGAAATTATTTGCAGAAACCAAAACATCTGCAATCCGAATAAAGTCAATTGTATTTGCTACATGACCGAGAATTCTATAATTAAGAGAAGTACCGCATAGCCCGAGGCATTCTTCATAATATTTCTTTTTTTCTGCTGAACTTGTATCGATATCACCTATTATTAATAAATATAAATTCGGCATTTTATCCAATAACAATCCGGTAGCTCTGATAATATCCAGAGAGCCCTTTATAGAAGAAATCCCCCCCATAAACAGAATAATTTTACCATCCGGAGGGATATCAAGTTCATTTTTTATTCCCCTAATATTATTGTTTAGACAATAGTTCTCATCACTTAAAAACTCTCCCATAATTTTTATTTTTTTCGAGCTGGTTTTTAACTGAATTGCTTCCTGTTTTGTAATAGCAATGATTTTCTTATTAAAAGCAATTATGGATTTTCTAGTTAAATAATTTCGAAAACCAAATGTCCCGGCAACAATCTGGCTCCTTACATGTGTTACAGTTGGGATTTTAAATATCCAGCCGGCAAAAGCGGATTGAATGACTACGTATTCATTCAAATACAATATATCTGGTTTGATACTTATCAACACCTTTAGTGTCATAAAAAAGCCATACAACACTTTTCCAATATTTTTAAGTATCACACCAAATCCGAGCAACGAGAGGAAATTAATCTCAGCTGTAAAATGCAAATCCAGTTGAAACGTTGAAATACACCTATTGCCGCATTTTATTATTTTCACACCAAGCTCAACAAAATCTTTAGTGAATTCATTTGTTTTAGGAGTTAACAAATAAACATCAAAGTGATCATTAATAAACGCTTTTATCAAATAGGCTAACGAAACCGTTGCTCCAGAGTATCCACAATCGTGATCCACAAATAGTATTTTATTCTTTGGTCCCAACAATTAACTCTTTTTTCTTAATAAAGATAAAATTTTTTTTATTATATTTTTATCATTCAATGAATCTAAAAATCGGCCTAATAAAAATTTATAATCATGGAAATCTAAATTTTTATACTGTTTTAATACGGCATACATTTCAAAAGTTTGCCTCCGTAGCATAGAAAGAGTTTTATTGTCTTTATAATACCTAAAATAACTTAAATTTTTATTTAAATACTTAAACTCATATTTTTTCCCAATTCTTAAAAACAGATCCAGGTCCATAACCAGATGTAAAGATTCATTCAACAACCCAATATCTTCAATAACACTGCGTTTCCAGAAAGTACTTGGCTGCCTAACATTATCTGGATATTTCAGTAATTTTTCAAATGATATATCATCCCCACTCAAATTAAATAACTTTTTGCCATTTTCGTCAATATACGTTATATCACCAAATAATACTTTACAATTAGTATTATTAAAGAATTCATTAACATATTGAAAAGCGTTTACGTCGTAATAATCATCTGAGTTTAACCATGCAACAACTTCCCCGGAAGCCATTTTAAACCCTTTATTAATAGCGTTACTTTGCCCCGTATCTTTCTCGGAAACCCACTTTAAATGTTTATACTTTTTTAAAATATCCAATGTCCCATCTTTTGAACCTCCATCAATAATAATGTGTTCAAAATTATCATAGTTTTGGTTTAATACGGATTTTATTGTATCCTCAATATAACTTGCTTGATTTAATGTTGGAGTGATTATTGAAAATTTTAAATTATTCGGCATAAAATATAGTTCATTATACTATTTCATAATTAATAACTTGCATTTTTTAATTACTAATACTGTAAATATACAGATTAGTATCATTTATTTTTACAAAAGTAAATATACATTATTTTGAGAATGTATTTCCGGCAAAAACACATAAAGTATAAAATTTATCGAAATATAGCTTGAATTAAGCTTACTCTTTTTTTAGAATTTCACTGTTTCTGACCAAGTTTTTGTAATTTGCTGAAGATAGGCCTATAACAACTCCCCATAGCATGCCGCACTGCCCCCAAAGCCAAGCATCTGTAAGAAACATGGAAAAAATGATATAAACTTGCAAAAAAAGGAGCATTACAGAGACATAGATTTCTTCGGAAGAAACGGATTTGGAAATCGAGACAATATTGTTTCTTAAACATATATATAACAGAAATAAGAAACCACAAAAACCTAATACCCCGGTTTCTGAAAGATTTGCTAAAAACGTAAGATGCGGAGACAGGCCTTCAACATATTCTTTATAAAATACCTTAGGCACTTTTGTATAAATAGCAGAAGCAGAAGGAAATGCAAATGCGCCCGCACCTACAAAAGGATGAGCTTGAAATACCATCAACGCAGTATGCCACAACAGAAACCTTGTGGTAACAGAACTAACTACCAATTTGTCTTTATAAGCCGCAGAATTGTTGGCTTCGTCTACTGTTTCCATTATTCGAGTAAAAGAATCCGGTTTATATACTAATATGATTTCAACAACCGTTACGCTTACTAAAGAAAAAATCACGATGTACTTAATAAAGGCACTTTTCTTAAATCCGATTTTTTTACTTTTCATAAACAAATAAGTCACCAAAATGACCAAGGTCAACGCTAAAGATATTAGTACATTTCTTGTTTGAGTAAAGATTAAAGAAGCCACTATAAAAATTAGAAGTAAAAGGTAGAATACAAGATTTTTCTTTTTTAGTATTATAGTAATAACCAGCCCTATAATTCCAATAGAAGCATAATCGACATAAACAATCCCCGGTATTCCATAAACACGTTTTCCGGGGTTTAATATGGACAAAACAATTACAATAACACTATTCAGAGCAACCAGAAGCAGGTAAAGATTAAAATATCGTTTAATATCCGTTGTGTCTTTTACAGCTCCGACTATAATATAGTGAATAAGGATCATTGAGACCAAGTTAGTTGTTAAGAATAAACTTAATTTCAAATCGACACTGTTAAAATACGAAGGGATAATTGAAATGACATATATACCAAGCCCAATAAAAGCTGGGGATTTTAGCTCGTCAAATTTTGAATTTTTAAAATTAATAAAAAAAGAAAGTGCAACGGGAATTACAAAAAGCACGGGAGCTGCAAGATAATATATGATAAAATGAGTAAATAGAGTTGCAAAAAACAAAAAGATAGTAAGATCAAACGAAAAAAGGGAAATAGTAGTAAATACAACGGCGACCAGAAATAGAACTATTTGAAAATTAAGGACAGAGAAATAAAAGAGGATATTTATTATTAAAGTCATAAATATCCCTGATAAAAAGAGCGTAATATTCTTGCCAACTTTTCCGCTACTATTGTCTTTCGACGCCAAAATCTGCATTATTTCACCTATGCAAGATTAACGTCTTTTCGCTTAAAAAGCCGTAATTCTTCTTTTAAATATTTTACTTTGGGGTTGTTAGAATTTTTTAATAGTTCAGATACCAATATTATTAATATCACAATAAACAGCACTAATAGAGTAATAATAGCAGCGACTAATGTCCTTTGAGGAGCTGATCGTTTTTCAGGAGGAACTGCTTTATCAATAACCTTCAATACCGGAAGATCTTTTTGCTCATCATACCGTGATTGCTCGTATAAGGGAATGATAAACTCAAGCATTGAATTTAGTATTTTTGTATCCCTATATAACCTATAATATGTAAGAGCTTTATCCGGAAGTGAATTTAAGGATAGGAGCATGTTCCCATCTGCTCCTGAATTGTTTTTAATATTCTCTATTTTCTCTTTATACTCGTCAACCATTAACCTTAATTGCTTTACCTGAGGAACATCTTTACCAAGCATTTTTTCGTAAACAGTTAACTCTACTTGTTTTTCGGCTAATTCTCCTTCTAATTTTGAATAAGCTTCAAATATAACTTTAGTTTGCCCTTCTACTTGCAGCATTCCGGAACTTTTTTGAAAGTTTTTAAGCGAATCTTCAGCAATTTTCAGATTCTTTTTAATTTCATTATATCGATTTTCTAAAAAGACTCTATTGTCTTTTGACTTACTGACATTCAATTCTATAATTCTATTATTTAATTCATCAACAATAAAATTAGTTATATCCGCAGCTAATTGGCGATTCCCGGCTCTGACAGTAATTTCGAAAGCATTATCTTCATTTGTGGAAGTTTTAATGTTTCCTTTCGCTATTTTCACCCCCTCTTCCATACCATGAGCGCCATACGCATTAATCAGATTAAACTTTTTAACAATTTTTTCCAAATTTGTCCGGCTATATATTATAGTATTATAAATATCCGAATTTCCCTTTTTTGTCAAATTCCCAACGTTGCCCAAAGGCAAACTCGAAAAACCTTTTAAAATAGAGGAAAGCCCACCACCGCTTTCTTGCTCCGAAGATACAATAAGTGCCTTTGCATCAAAAGCCTCGGGAATAAATAAATAGATTGCCGTATAAGAAACTCCAAAAGCAATTATCGCCAACAGGAACAAAAATCTCTTCCATTTTACCAAAAGAATTAAATAATCAATAAATTCCAATCCGTTTTTTTGCTGCATATTTCTCTCAATTTTAATCGTTTAATATAGCAAAATTTGCATAAATAAATAAAGAAGAAATGCTATCAAAACACCATATTTAATTATAAAATTATTTCCTGATATTATATAGCTCAAAACTATTAATCAGAGGGCATCCCCTTGCTGAAGTAATTGTAAATTTCACTTTATTTGTAATAACGTCTCCTACAGAATCTATTTTTGTTCTTCCGATGGAAGTTCCTTCAGATATTTTAATATAGTCGCTTCCGTTTAGTGCTTCTACTTTATAAGAAAGAACTCTTTGCCCATACAAGAGCTCTTCTTCCATTTTAACGGTATTAAATGTTTTTCTTTCCCCAAGATCAACTATCATCCAAGCAGTTGTTACTGTATCATCAGTTGCCCAAAAGGTCAAGCTCCAATTATCGCAAGCCCTCTCTCCGGAAAAAAACGAATTATTCCCTCTTACATTTGAAGTTAAAACTTTTTTACCATAAGTCAAATTGCTTCCAAAACTAACTTCTATTTTCCTTTTTAGTTCAGATAAGCGTTCGCAATCAACTTCACTAATTACCCCATCCGTATTCACCGGCACATTTAGTAGCAAATTACTATTTCGGCCAACTGATCGCTTATAAATAAAAAACAGATCATCTAAAGATTTTACTTCCGAGTCTTCTTTTTTATGCCAAAACCAACCAGGGCGAATAGATACATCACACTCACCAGGATACCATATTAAACCGGTTACCTGGTCATGAAATACCGGGGAAGGCGCTGTATAACAAAACGCCTTTAAATTTCCCAATCCCTGTTCATTCCCAATCCAACCGATATCCGGACCCATGCTAGAGATTAATGCATTTGGTTGGTATTTTTTAATAGTCGAATAATATCTTTTCCAATTATAAACAAGAGGAACGCCATTCCAAGAGGTGCCAGGAGCGCCATCGAGCCATATTTCCGTAATGTTGCCATAATTCGTACACAATTCAGTCAAATAGTTCACGTACAAATCATCATACTTTGATGTTCCAAAAGTTGAATCATGTCTATCCCAGGGAGATAGATAAAAGCCATATTTCATTCCTGCGTTATTGCATGCATCCACAAATTCTTTGACTACGTCACCTTTTCCATTTTTCCAAGGGCTATTTTTAACAGAATAATCTGTAAACGCACTTGGCCATAAACAAAATCCATCATGATGCTTAACTGTAAGGATTATCAGTTTAAAACCCGCATCTTTAGCTGTTTTAACCCATTGTGCCGGGTCTATTTTAGTAGGATTAAATAATTTGGGATCGTCTGTCCCATCGCCCCATTCGTTTCCGGTAAAAGTATTAATCCCGAAATGAATAAACATCTCGAGCTTATCTTTTTGCCATTCGTATTGGGCTATGCTTGGGACTGGATATACGGGGGTTATATCTTCAGCATTACCACTTTGAGAATAATCCGGCTCTACTATTAAGCATTCCCCTTTTTCACTGCAACTGATAAATATGAAAAGCAATAAAAACAAAAAAGCATATTGTAAAAATTTCATTCCTTCCCCATATAATTATATAATTACTAATTTAAAGTTTAGAACAGATCACAGGCAATCGTTATATAATATAAACTTGAAGTTTAATTTCTGGACAACAGGATAATAGTTACAATTGTACTAACAATACTTGCAACTTCAGCAATTCTTTTTCCATAAACATCAAAATAGTATTCAAATGTGCGAGGAGTTTTTTTGGGAACCCAAATATAATCACCCGACTCAATTTCAATATTCTCTTTTCCTATTGTTTTCCACGATCTGGTTTTCCCCTTAATAACACACACTTCCTCCCTGCTTCTGGCCAATTGCCCATAGCCACCCGCAGCCTCTATATAATAATCAATCCCACTACCCGGAATATAATCGACATAGCCGGCTTTAATAACCTGTCCAAAAACATATACATTATTCTTCTTTTTGGGAATTAAAATCACATCTCCATCTCTAACAACATACTTTGAAGATACTGATGAATCATTATTCAATTTGGAAAAATCAATAAGTACATCGCTTCGTGTATATCTTAAATCATTATCTATTTTAAAATAACTCGAGTCTTCATCTTTTAGGTATGCCATACGCAACATAAGCAGTTCTTCTAACATATTGTTATCATACAAAGGCTGCTCAATTTTTTCGTTGGCTATTTTGTTTTGATCAAAGCTGTTTGTCAACATGTCTTTTTTATAGTAGGTATAACTATCGGTAGCTCTAATAAATTCAGCATTATCAATATCCGCAGATTCTCTAAACCAACCCACTCTTTCCATAACTTCTTTGATCGTAGTATTATCTTTTGAAATTGAAATATACCCTGGCTGGCGAACTTCTCCAAGAACAAGCACTCTATAATCCTTTTTATTCGTTTCATCGGCTAATACTCGTATTCTGTCGCCTGGTTGTAAAACAATATCTGCATCTACACTAACTTTTTTTATATCGCTTTTATTACCATCGTAATTCAACCTAACAATTTCCGCATATTTCACATCATTGTAAACTTTGCTTATCCCTTGCGCAAACAACAATGCATCAGATAATTTATCACCATCAACATATTGGAATTTGACTGGATTATTAACAGCCCCTTCAATCGAAATAAAATTTCTATCAATATCAACACGAGGAAAAATAATCACATCTTCGTTTTTAAGATAAGGATTATACTTATAATCACCTGTTAACCTGAATTTTTCTAGATCAATAGTTATTTCTTCACCGGAAATCCTCTTTAGCTTAATATTTCTTTTTGCATAACTTTCAATTTTCGAATTCATTTGAGCCGAAGTATTTTCTTCGGTTTTATACATTAGCATTTGAGATTTTGTCTGGTTATACATCCTGGTAATATACTGGTCAGCCCTTTCCATAGGACTGGCTTGGAATGTACCGGTAATAATAAAGGTTCCACCAAGCGTTACATTAATGCCGGCCGCAATAAACGAGCTCGATTGACTATCATGCATTAAAGATGATGATTGCGCAAAAGTTACCGCAGAAAGCAGTAAAAAGGTAAAAACTATTTTATATTTCATAATATCTAAGTAAAAATAATTGTAAACTTTAATTCCCATTTATGAAGTTTTTAACGACTTTAAATATAGACATTGCCATTCTGAAAACCAAACCCCTGTAAGCGTAAAAAAGCATATTCGCCGCAAGCAATATTCTAAAATTATTTGCAAAACCTTATATTCCAAATTTTGAACGTATCTTTAATACAAAATCAACGTCAAAATAACGTTTTATATCTTCAAAGGTTAATAACGAGTAAAATTTATATAATTCCAAAGATAGCAAACCAACAAAAACAGGCAAAAGAAGCATTATAACCGAGCTTTTATTGAACAAGGAAGAATAGACATAACCAAATCCAAATATTATTAGGGAAGCGAATAAATAATTCCTTAACTGAACAAATGAATCAAATATCAAGGAATTCAAGTATTTTTTTTGAAAATAAAGAGAAATAACAAAAGATGAAAAAATGCCTATTATGTTGCTCACAATAACAGTATAGTATCCCCAATATCTAACAAAGACAAAAAAGGCTATAGTATTAAAAAAAACGTTGGAGGTCTGAATAATAATAGTTTTACCAGCCTTATCTTTCGCCATTAAAAAGATATATAACGGAGAGACTGTACAGCTAAACAATAAATGAGCAGACACAATGTAAATTGTTGTAACAGATATTATTGTAACATTTTTATGGAGCCAAAACTCAATAAAAATATTTAATAAAAAAACTACAACTACTACTATTGGCATCAGAACTAAAAATGATTTCTGTTCAAGATCATGAATATATTTCCGAATGATAGATTCGTCTTTTTGTTGAGCAAGAAATGGAAATAGCGGGACAAATAATTTAAATATTACATTCATTATCTGCGTTCGCATTCTAATAGCTATATCAAAAAAGCCTACTTCGGCAACTCCTATGAAGTGAGAGATAAGCACTTTGGTAAAAGGTTCATAAAAAAAGCCTATCATTCCACTCGCGTATAATTTGGCGCCATAGGCAATATGTTTCATTAGTATCCTTTTGCAATTCCTCATCATACCATTTGTTTCAAACTTCCCCCATAATTTCAACGAATAGAAAAGCACCAGCAAAAACCATATAAGTGATGCAAAAAAAGACGCCATCCCAATTTCGTTTAGAGAATATCCGAGAAGCAGAATTGCAATTATTAACCCCCAATATAAAACGGAATAAACAAATTGGAATATATTATTTATATACACTTTCTGAAATGAATCAATAACGGAACTAATAGTCTGCCCGATGATTACTATTCCACTCGACAAAACCATCCAGAAAAATAAATTCTTCGTACTTTCATAATAAACTACAGGAACGTGCAGAATAGAAATAATTACATATTGCTTAAACAGAATCAAAAGCGCTATGATTGGAAATATTAATAATATTTGAAACAATACTACCAGTATTAGATCAAGGTCCGATTCATTGCATTTACCTTGCTCGGCCAGATATTTTACAAGCGAGGAATTAAGGCCTAAAGTTACAAAGCTGTTCAGGTTGCCAATAACCATCAGTAAAGAAAAAATGCCATATTTTTCCGGCCCGAGCAATTTTATAAATAAAGGGATTGTAAAAAAAAGCAACAACATTACCAAAAGTTGTTGCAGAGCCCCGGAGATTGAGTTTTTAAGTAGTAATTTTTTCAATTGCTATGTTTTGGAAAAGTTAAAAAAATAAGTTCAAATGTAAATAAACTAATCATTGAATAGAAATTAATTAGGATTAAAATATAAGTTTTTTTATTAATTTTATATAGCATTTATTTGTTCAATTACTTTCGCTTTTTATTCAAAGTGAGATCTGCAGTTTTTATCCGCCTAACTGTTTCAAAAATAATGCCCTCAACAACACTTCTCTTTTGTTTTCACTTAATTTATAAAGTCATATATTGGGGTATAAATTTTATTGCACTAATTTCATTAATAAGTCTTTCTTTTTTATCATATGAGAATAATCAACGAAGTGAACATTTTTTCCTACGGAGATTCATCAAAACTAAGCTCATGGTCAAACGTTCCTTACTTTTTTACAGAGACCATGATAAAAATGGGAATAAAAGTAAACCGAATTGATATAAGCCCATTGCCATTTGCCGAAAAAACATACAATAAAACAATTCTTAAAATATTGAAGTTGCTAAATACAAATATTTCCTATGAATATCACCGTACTTTTTTTCATTACATACTTACAAATAGTAAAATAAAAAAAACATTAAAATTATTTCCAAATTCCAATGCAAATATATTTCTCACTTTTAGTTTTTCTTCTTTTAAGTTTTCAAACAAACCATCAATATTGTTTGGAGATTGGACATATGAGTATTTAATAAATCATTTTCAAAATAGAAAAGCTGGACTTTTAGAAAAGCGAAGCATAAAAAGGGAAAAAATTAATATAGAAAAATCCTCCTTGCTGTTACCCTTATTCCCAGGCATTACTAAAATTATGAAACAAGAGTTTAAGAATAAAGAGATTTACTATTTGGGAAATGTTATTAATTCCTTGTATACTCCGATAGAAAAGGAAGTGCTTGCCAGAAAAAGCGGTTCACTCAATCTTCTTTTTATTGGCAGTGTAAATTATCTTGATGGAGCGAAATGCCTGCTTGAAAGCTTTATTAACTTAAAAAAAACTTATTCATATTTAAAGTTACATATTATCGGGTTAACAGAAAAAGATTTGGGATTTTTACCCGATGATGCACATTGCCATGGTTATCTTGATAAAGGAATTGATTCATCAAAACAGAGATACTACGAGTTGCTTATGGATGCCAAAATTTTGATTAACACAAGTCCGAAGTGGGGTGCTTTTTCATCCACAATAGAAGCAATGTATTTTTATACACCAGTTATAGTATCGCCATATGAAGAGTTTTTAGAGACTTTTGGCAGCGACATATTATTTGGAAAGTATTGCGAGTCTAATACTCCCATTATTCTTTCAAACAGAATTAAAGAAGTTCTGGACAACAACGAATATCTAAATATGTGCGTTGAAGCCCATAAATTAGTAAAGGGATTTACATGGAACCATTACATCGAAAAAGCAATCGAAAAAATGCAGCCTCTGATTTCGAAAAACGATAAATCGGTATAAATCATCATCAATCCATATCATATATTTTTCTTATCAAAAAAATCAAGTCATTTATATAAATTTACTTGACAAATTAAAATTATGTGTTATTTTTGTAATAAATAAACAAGGAAGGATTTATATAGAGAGTTTGTTACTTTTGTAAAAATTTTATACAATATTTTAAGAATTTTTACCAGAATAGCAAACTTATGCCGATTTAGGGAGTTTCTCTGGTCGGTTTTTTGTTGCTGTTTATAGTATAAAATTAACTTCAGGAGAAATGTATCGATTTAATGATACTCATTTGGTAAGGTTAGTTTTTTAGAATTAATAATAAACGGAGTAGTCTTATGAAAACTATAAAAGCAAAGATCAATAATCCTTTGTCAGATTTAATAAGTGATGAAGTATATGAATTATTAGTTTCTCAGGGTCTTATCGACGAAAAATCCGTAAGAGACTATGAAATTCGTAAAAAGTTCAAGATTTTACGTGCAAGCAAGTTAAGCGCCGGAGATTCTATTGACGCAATCAGAGAAGAATATCCATATTTACAGTTCGATACAATAAGAAAAATTGTTTACCAGATAAATAAATAGCGCTTGACAAGAAATCTTAAAAAACTTATATTTGAACTGACTCTTTCAAAGGGTTCTCCCCTGCCCTTTGATGCAAAATGAGTCGGGCCCGGTGTTCCCCCAACACCGGGTTTTTTTTATTTTACTTTGGAGTTTTTTTATGGCAAAAGAAATTAGAAATAAAACAGCTAAATCTGCTTTTAAGAAATCTTTTCAGTCTCCTTTTCTTATATACTGGAACAAAACGAATTATATGCTCTTTTTTGCAGGTTTACTCTTATTAGTTATTGGTTTTTATGTTATGAGTCTTGGCGAATGGAACAGTACTAATTCTTTGTTTGTAGCACCAATTATTTTATTTATCGCTTACGTTGTCGTCTTCCCTTTGGCTATCTTTTTCAGAAAAAAGGACACAAAAGCCGAAAATGAAGACCACGTTGCCGCAAACCAGAATTAACACCTTTCCTGACTCGTATAATTTTAACAGGCCAAACTGAAATAACGCCGTTTGGCCTGTATATTAATATTTTTATCTGAATTTCTTCCGTTATGGGGATACGGTATCGCAATTCCTGAAATGCACCCCGCTTTTTGTTAAAAATTGTTTGTTCTTTCGTCAAATTCATTTTAACTTTTTCTGAAAATTCATAAATAAGTGCTTTGAGCAAATTATCATTTGAGCAGCTGGCCGATTTAAAACTCCTTGTTTCCGTTGAGGGAATAGGACCGGCAAAAATAAGAAATCTTTTGAGAGAATTTAAAAATGTTAAAAAGATACTCTCTCAAGATGAAAAAAGCCTTTCGGTTGTTGAAGGAATAGGCCCCAACCTTGCATTAAGAATCATAACCTCACATAAGCAGCGCAAACAAATTGAGGATTCTCTTTCTTCCACCCTTGCAAAACTACAGAAAATTAAAGGAAATATATTAACCGTTTGGGATGAGGATTATCCCCCGTTACTTAAACGGATAGATGACCCGCCTTTAATCCTTTATTCGCTTGGCTCTTTTACCGAGCAGGACAATTACTCAGTTGCAATTGTAGGCACAAGAGCTCCCAGTAATTATGGAAAAATTCAAGCCGAGAAAATTGCTGCCGGACTTTCGGCAAGCGGCATAACTGTTACAAGCGGACTCGCAAGAGGCATTGATTCCGTTGCTCATATTACAGCGTTAAAAAACAACAACAGAACAATAGCGGTTATAGGCTGTGGAATAGATGTAGTCTACCCGCCGGAAAGCAAGCAGCTATACAAAAAAATTGCCGAAAAAGGGTTGATACTTTCGGAATTTGAACCCGGCACAAAACCGGACGCCATGAATTTCCCCAGAAGGAATCGAATAATTTCGGGATTGAGTCTTGGCTGTATAATTGTAGAAACAGGAATAAAAGGCGGAGCTTTATACACCGCGCGCTTTGCCCTGAACCAGAACAGGGAGGTTTTTGCCATACCGGGTAATTTGGGGAACAAGCTATCAGAGGGAACAAACATGCTTATTCAAAAAGGCGAAGCCAAACTCATTACAAACGTTGAAGACGTGCTTGTTGAGCTTAATATAAAAAGAAGTAAATCCGAAAACAGCACCGTTGTCCGCTCCCCAAAAGTGGAAGTAAATCTGTTTGAAGAGGCAATATTAACAGCCCTTATTGATGCGCCTTTGCACGTTGATAAAATTTCAGCCATTACAAATCTCCCCACATCCGATTGCCTGGTCCATTTACTGAATCTTGAATTTAAGGAACTTGTAAAACAGCTGCCTGGAAAAATGTTTATGAAAATAGAATAATCATAACCACATTTATGAATGCCTAATACTTTTTCTTCCCCTTCCACAGAGCTTTAAGTCTTTCCTTAAGTGTTTTTTCCTGGCCGTTTTCGGTAGGCAGGTAATACTGAGTGTCCTTTAATCCCTCAGGCAGATAATCTTCCAAAAGGAAATGATTTTCAAAATCGTGAGGGTATTTATAGTTTTTATGATAACCCAGATTTTTCATTAATTTGGTTGGGGCGTTGCGTAAATGCAACGGAACAGGAAATAATGGCTTGTTCCTTACATCGCTATATGCTTTTTCAACAGCCATATAAGAAGCGTTGCTTTTAGGCGCTGAGGCAAGATAGGTGATGCATTGAGCAAGAATAATTCTTGCTTCGGGCATGCCAATTTTTTCAACGACGCTGAACGCCGTTTCCGCAAGCAAGAGAGCGTTTGGCGAAGCATTTCCAATATCTTCTGAAGCAAGAACAATAAGTCTGCGCGCTATAAAAAGAGGATCTTCGCCCCCTTCAAGCATTCGAACCATCCAGTAAATGGCAGCATCAGGGTCGCTTCCGCGAACGCTTTTTATCATGGCCGAAATTATATTGTAATGTTCTTCCCCTGCCTTATCGTAAAATATGTTTTTCTTCTGTACAATATTTTCAATTACTTCTTTTGTAACGGAAATAATGGGTTCGTTCAACTGGTAAAGAACACAATCCTCAAAAACGTTAAGCAATGTTCTTGCGTCACCGCCGGAGATATACATCAAAAAGTCATAATCTATATCTTTTATATTTAAACCCGAAAGAAGTTCATCGTTTTTTAGCGCATTATCCAGAATCGTTTTTAGGTTTTCCTTACTTAAATCCTCCAGTACAAATATTCTAACCCTTGATCTGAGAGCGGGTATTACTTCAAAAGAAGGATTCTCCGTAGTAGCGCCTATAAGAGTAATATCTCCCGATTCAACAGGATTTAACAGGCTATCCTGCTGTGATTTGTTAAACCGATGGATTTCATCTATAAACAGAATAGTCCGCTTACCCTCCTTACGGTTCAATCGGGCTTTTTCCGTTATTTCTCTTATTTCTTTAACGCCAGAAGCGACGGCATTGATTTGGTAAAACTCAGATTTGGTATGTTCGGCAATAATTTTTGCAATAGTTGTTTTACCCGTACCCGGCGGGCCCCATAAAATAAACGAGGTTAAAACATCGTTGTCAACCATCAAACGGATAGGCTTGCCGGCATCAAGCAGCTTATTTTGCCCCTGAAAAGAATTTATATCTTTTGGGCGCATTCTTTCAGCCAGCGGTTTAGAGGGAATATGCCATTTGTTATCGGCCATAAACTTTATTTTTCTATTACTTCAAGTATTTTTTCGTTTTTCCGGCGCATACCATGTTTTTCGCGGGAAATTTTTTCAACTTTTGCGGGAACGAAATTTTTAAGTGAATCTATCGATTGCCTAAGCTGCATATTCTCTGTTTCAGTTGTATCTATCTGGCATTTTAAAACATTATACTCTTTCTTAAGTTTATAGTATTTCAAAATGCCGTTTTCGCCAAACAACAGAAATCCAAAACCTACAAGTAAAACTACAAGACCTATTAAGATGATATTTTTTTTACCAAGCTTTAATTTCATTTAAGGGCAAAGTTTATTATTTTTTCAATTAAATCTTCAAACGAGAGTCCTATTGCTTTGGCCATTTCAGGAACAAGACTCGTTGGAGTCATGCCCGGTAAAGAATTAAATTCAAGACAATACGGAATTAGATCATTGCTCAATCGGAAATCAGCTCTGCCATAACCCTTACAGCCCAAAGCTTTAAAAGCATTAACAGCTTCGGATTTTAATTTTTCAGCAACTTCAGCGGGCACTTCAGCAGGTATTATGTGCTCGCTCATTCCAACAGTATATTTGCAATTATAATCGTAATAACTGTGCTTTGGCTTTATTTCCAAAACCGGCAAAGCTTGTTCTCCTATAACTCCAACTGTAAGTTCGCGCCCCGGAATAAATTCTTCAATAACCGCCTTATCCGAAAAACTGCAGGCAAGTTTTAGGGCGTTTTCAAGTTCGCTGTAATTGTTGCAAATGGTTAACCCGACGGTAGATCCCTGGTCATTTGGCTTAACAACAAAAGGCAGACCGAAGTCCTCTTTTATTTTTTCGGTTAATTCCGCAACCGAACTGGTTTTATCTGCAACAAGCCATTTGGGAGTGCTTATATTGTAATGCTGAAATAGTATTTTCGACATGGCTTTATCCATTGCAATGGCGCTTGCCAAAACTCCCGAGCCCGTGTATTTTTTTCCTCTCAATTCAAGAAGAGACTGTATCAATCCGTCTTCACAGGTTTTTCCGTGCAAACCCAGAAATACAAGATCTACGTCATCAAGCTGCTTCAGGTTTACTGCTTTAATATAATTATCGTTACTAATTGCCGCATAATCTTTTTCCGTAAAGAATTCATCCGCCGCAGCCGGTTGGTTTTCTCCGTAAGCCGGATCAATTAATACAACCTGGTGGCCTAAATTTAATAATGCCTTGTAAATTCCTTTTGATGTGGATTTTGACACTTCTCTTTCCGGAGATGTTCCTCCTACAAAGAGAGCAATTTTAAATTTTAATGAATTCATATCTACCTTATTATTTTGCGTTTTTCTTAATTTATTTTTCAATTTATTAAATATTCTTCTTAAGTCTGCTTTTTCTTTCCAATTCTTCCATCAACTGTAAATTTATTAATCCGTCTTCTCCGGTTATTAAAGGCTGTTCATTTTTAATAAACGATTTTTGCACAGATTTTAAAGCCAGTAATAATTTATTACCTCTTTTCCTGAAAGCCTTTTTTGCTTCTCCATCTATCAGAATGCTCATTTTTGCGGGAGAGTGTTTAACGCCTATACAGTTTTCAATGCTCAATGCGCCTTTATAACCAAGAATCTCAATTCTGTTGAAAGCTTTTTTGTTATTATAGGAAACATTAAAACTGCCATAGCAGCCTTTCGCAAACTTTACAAGTCCGAGACTTGTATCGTCAACATCGCTTTTATAAATAATGTCGTCTATTACACCGTCAATCGAGTCTATTTCTCCCCCAATAAACCTCATGAGATCTATGCAATGCGTACCGAGATCCCGCAACGCTCCGCCGCCGCTTAAGTCTTTTTTGTATCTGAAATTATCTCCCGGTTCAAAATTAATATTGAAATTTATCTGCATTGAAACGAGTTTGCCAAGCATATTGCTTTCTACTATTTCCTTTGCTTTAATAACAGCCGGATGGAACCTTTGAGTATAATTAACGGCAAACAAGACATTGTTTTCTTTACAAACCTTTACCATTTCTTCAGCTTGCAACGATGTAATTGCAATTGGTTTTTCGCACAATATATGTTTGCCAGCCTTTGCGGCTTTTATGACTTGCTCGTAGTGCTCAGCGTTTACGCTGCCAATATAAACAGCGTCAATATCCGATTTTAAAAAATCATCATAATCCGAGAAAGCATTCTTAACAAGATACCTTTCGGAAATGAATTTTGCCCGTATATTGTCTTTGCTGTAAACCGAGTTAACAATGCTTTTTCTAAGCATTTTTATTGTGGGTAAGAAAGAATTTTCAGTATACCTGCCACAACCGGCAATTCCCCATTTTAGTTTCTTTCTTAGTTTTTCAGTTATTATAAGCATTACTTATATCGTATTAGTTATTATTAAACATTGTACAAATTTACGAATTTTAATTAAAGAATGTTAGACACTTTTTAATACAGATTATATTATTATGGAAAGGTTATATATTGAGCGAATTTCTTAAAGAAGCGAAACGATAAAACACCTTATTTTTATGTTTCTAAAGTTTCTTCATTTAAAACAAAGCCGTCTCATTTCTTAAGACGGCTTTATCTTGGCATTTTCTATTTTTAAATATCTAGTTACTAACATGCACAGTTACATCATTTGAATAAAATGATTGATCATGTTGTATCAAAACACCGTTTGCATAATCTCCATTACCACCAATCCTGAAATGAATATCCATTGGTGTTTTTACATCTGGATTTGGAATATAAAGAGTAATGCAGTGTCTACCATCCTCGTAACCGAAGTCATAAGATACCGCATTATCAGAAAGTTCTGCCCAAAAATAACCAGGTCCAAAATCAGATGCTATTGAGAAGTAAATTCTCAGCGTAGTGTTAAATCGACATGAATATTCAGAAGGAGAAAAGACTAAATGATAATCTGAGTAATACGAAGGTGTTAAAGATATGTCAGATGAATTTAAATATATAGGTGTGTCAGCTTTTATATTACCTATATATATAACAGCTATAAATAAAACTAATGCAATGTTTTTTTTCATAACATCTCCCTGTTTGATTTTTGATTATATTTATTATGTCATTATAACAAGAGTTATAATATTTTTAAATCTATTTATATATTTTTATTTAAAAATCGTATTTTGCAATTACTAATGCACTATTATGTACAACTCTCTTGCAAAATTATATTTCACAAATAATAATTTATATTTTTTATACTCTTTGTAGACAATTATAATCTACCCCTTTATTTTGATTTTAATGTATACTATTTTTTTTATAATGTCAAATATTATTTTTTAGCTACCGACTCGCGCAAGGATTTCCTCATAAATATAGTAACCGAAGGAGGGGAGAAAAAATGATGTTGTCTAAAAAGTAGAAGTATCCGTGGAAAAAAGTTAATTATTTTTTCTGTACAAATACATTACTTCATAATATATAACCTAAACAATTAGATACATACTTTTTAATATTCATATCATGAATTCACAAATTTATTGCTCGTGTTTCTATAATAAGTTTTATTTATTTAAAACAAAAAACCCCGAACGTAAAACGAACGGGGTTTTTAAAATAAAAATTGGCGACTACCTACTCTCCCACACACTTGCGCATGCAGTACCATCGGCGTGTAAGGTCTTAACTACTCTGTTCGGAATGGGAAGAGGTGTATCACCTTAGCTATAGTCACCAAAAATTAAAAAATCAATAATAATAATGAAAGATGAAAGAGCAGAGCCTACATAACACATAACTTATATATAACACATAACTTATACATTCTGTTTATAAAATTAATTGGATAAGCCGCACGACTTATTAGTACTACTCGACTAAAACAGTTACCTGTCTTGCATCTGTAGCCTATCAACCTCGTCATCTCCGAGGAGTCTTTAGTTCATTACTGAAGGGATACCTCATCTAGAAGCGTGCTTCGCACTTAGATGCTTTCAGTGCTTATCACAACCGAACGTAGCTACCCAACCGTACCACTGGCGTGATAATTGGTTCACTAGAGGTTCGTTCACTCCGGTCCTCTCGTACTAAGAGCGACCCTTCTCAAGTATCCTGCGCCCGCATAGGATAGGGACCGAACTGTCTCACGACGTTCTGAACCCAGCTCACGTACCGCTTTAATTGGCGAACAGCCAAACCCTTGGGACCTTCTTCAGCCCCAGGATGCGATGAGCCGACATCGAGGTGCCAAACCTTACCGTCGATATGAACTCTTGGGTAAGATCAGCCTGTTATCCCCGGCGTACCTTTTATCCTTTGAGTGACGGCACTTCCACTCGCTGCCGTCAGATCACTAAGTCCTGCTTTCGCATCTGCTCGACCTGTATGTCTCGCAGTTAAGCTCCCTTATGCCTTTACACTCGCCGCATGATTACCAACCATGCTGAGGGAACCTTTGAGAGCCTCCGTTACAATTTAGGAGGCGACCGCCCCAGTCAAACTACCCGCCTAACACTGTTCCTGGCCCAGATTCATGGGCCGAGGTTAGAATCCAGATAAAACAAGGGTGGTATTTCACCATTGACTCCACCAAAGCTAGCGCCCTGGCTTCAAAGTCTCCCACCTATCCTACACATGCTTTATCCGAACCCAATGCTAGGGTGCAGTTAAGGTGCACGGGGTCTTTCCGTCCATATGCGGGTAACCGGCGTCTTCACCGGTACCACAATTTCACCGAGCCCGTGGTTGAGACAGTGCCCAAATCGTTACACCATTCGTGCAGGTCGGAACTTACCCGACAAGGAATTTCGCTACCTTAGGACCGTTATAGTTACGGCCGCCGTTTACTGGGGCTTCGATTCAATGCTTCTCTTGCGATGACATCTCCTCTTAACCTTCCAGCACCGGGCAGGTGTCAGTCCCTATACATCGTCTTGATTGACTTCGCAGAGACATATGTTTTTGTTAAACAGTCGCTTGGGCCTTTTCACTGCGGCCTCTTTCTGCTTCATTAAAAATGACTCATACTTGAGGCACCCCTTATCCCGAAGTTACGGGGTTAATTTGCCGAGTTCCTTAACCACGGCTCACTCGAGCACCTAAGAATACTCATCCCATCTACCTGTGTCGGTTTGCGGTACGATCTGACAATAATCTCCCGTACGAAGATTTTCTCGGCAGTATGATTACGATTAGTTTGTGAGCAAGCTCTCCCATTCACGTTTCGGCCTTGAAGTTGCGGATTTGCCTACAACTCCAGCCTACGCGTTTAGACCACCTAATCCAACAGGTGGCTAACCTTCACTCCTGCGTCCCTCCTTACGGTCGAACGATTATTACCAGGTACAGGAATATTAACCTGTTTCCCGTCACTTACGCCTTTCAGCCTCAGCTTAGGAATCGACTAACCCTGAGATGACTAACATTGCTCAGGAAACCTTAGATTTTCGGTGTCCCGATTTTTCATCGGAATTCTCGTTACTTATGCCAACATTTGCTTTTCTATACGCTCCAGCATACCTCGCGATACACCTTCAGCGCATATAGAATGTTCCTCTACCGCCGTAGCAAGCTACGGCCCATAACGTCGGTAAATAGTTTAAGTCCCGTATATTGTCGACGCTCAGTCGCTTGACTAGTGAGCTATTACGCACTCTTTAAATGAATGGCTGCTTCTAAGCCAACATCCTAGTTGTCTAAGCAACTGAACATCCTTTCTCTGTTAACTATTATTTAGGGACCTTAGTTGATGGTCTGGGTTGTTTCCCTTTTGGCGATGAAGCTTATCCCCCACCGCCTGACTCCCGAGAAACATATATTAGGAATTCGGAGTTTGTCTGGGTTTGGTACCGTTGTGACAGCCCTAGCCCAATCAGTGCTCTACCTCCTATATACTCTTACTCGAGGCTAGCCCTAAAGCTATTTCGAGGAATACGAGCTATTTCTGAGTTTGATTGGCCTTTCACTCCTACCCTCACCTCATCCAAGTAGTTTTCAACCCACATTAGTTCGGACCTCCATGAGGTTTTACCCTCACTTCATCCTGGACGAGGGTAGATCACACAGTTTCGCGTCTACCGCAAGTTACTTAACGCCCGATTAGGACTCGCTTTCGCTATGGCTCCTCTGCTGAACAGATTAACCTTGCAACCTACGAGTAACTCGTTGGCTCATTATCCAGAAGGCACGCTGTCATCCCGACAAGTCGGGACTCCAACTGCTTGTAAGCATACGGTTTCAGGTACTATTTCACTCTCCTGTTAGGAGTTCTTTTCACCTTTCCCTCACGGTACTGATTCACTATCGGTTATGAGAGAGTATTTAGTCTTAGGAGATGGTTCTCCCGGATTCCCACAAAATTCCTCTTACTTCGTGGTACTTGGGTACATTTAATGAGCTATATTGTTTTCACCTACAGGACTTTCACCTCCTATGGTTAAACTTTCCAGTTTATTCGGTTAACAATATAGTTTCTTACTCATCGACTTAGCAGTAATTCGGTCTAAAATGCCCCGCAACACCGGTAATACAACGGTTACTTCCTTTAACATATTACACGGTTTAGACTATTTCCATTTCGCTCGCCACTACTCAGGAAATCGCTATTGCTTTCTCTTCCACCAGCTACTTAGATGTTTCAGTTCACTGGGTTGCCTTCTTATATC